>WNGR01000004.1_pt1 | contig 272240 bp, 270 predicted proteins | sample 5407581 | NCBI WGS metagenome assembly WNGR01 (sample SAMN13153383, study PRJNA577476) | soil metagenome | isolation source: 80 cm soil or saprolite under Garry oak tree replicate 2 | place: USA:California | collected 2016-06-15
TGGCGGCGATGCGGCATGGACGTTAAACGGCGTACCGCTGCCCTACGCCGAGGGAGTTTACAATTGCGCCACGCCGATGAGCCAGTTTACGGACATTCTCGACGGGCCGGTCGACGTTCGCAACGCGGCGGCCATCAAAGTCGAGCATATTCATGGACCCGTGCTGTTGATTTCCTCCCGGGCCGATGCATTGTCGCCGAGTGCCCGCATGGCGAGCGACATCGAAGCCCGTCTTCGTGCGAACGGCTTTTCGTACAGGGTCGAGAATGTTCAGTACGAGAATGCAAGCCATTTGCTGATGGGTTTCGGTCCTGGGCAGACCGAATTTCGGGTCAACGAACGATTCACGATGCACTTTGGCGGTACGGCAGAGGGCACGGAAACAGCTCGAAACTCCGGCTGGGCGCGGGTGAAAGAATTCCTGGGACGCCTGTAGATCGCATCCACTTGGGTGTTGCCTAACGGATCGCGCTTAAGCTGCGGCGCGCTGAAGAAGAATTCATTCCATAATCTACGCGCGCCGCCAGCTTCAAGCGCTTGTTAGACAGCGCGCTACAGATCGGCCGGTTCATAGTTTGGCGGCAACAGAGTGGCATAGCGGATCAGTAGCCGCCAGCTCACCTCAAGCTGGCTGGTTATGCTCGCCTCGACCTCAGCTCGAGTCCCATTGGGGACGATGAAGAGGGCCGGCCAAACTCCGCCGAGACGCGAATCACGCGCGTGCTTCTCGAGCCAGGCAGTTGTGACGGTCATGATCCGATGCCATTGAGCCGCGGGCGTGTCGGGCGACCAGAAATCAACGAACACGTGGAGAATCTCCGGGGAGCGGAGCCACGCGTCGGCATCCTCAACCCGATCGCCGAAACGCCAAGGTATCGTGAGACTCTCAGGAGCTTTCACGCGCTGTCTAACGGATCGCGCTTAAGCTGCGGCGCGCTGAAGAAAGAGATGTCATTCAATATCCTACGCGCGCCTCCAGCTTCAAGCACTTGTTAGGCTGCTGCCGGATCCTGAGCCAAGGCTCACCACTTGGCACCGCGATCTCCGGCATCGTTACGGCTTCGGAGTAATCAAGATCTGGACGTTTTGTCTCGCCTGGCCGTCCGGGGCGGGACGCACGACCCGCAGCGTCCTGTTGCGAATCTGGTGGATGGAGCCGTGGCCCTCCATGACATATCCGATGTCACCCTGGAAGATCGGCTCTTCAATGTAGCTCCGCTCGAGCGGTAGCCGGTGATCGCTCCGCCACTCGACCCGCAGATCCTTGTCCAACAGCGCTGGGCGCAGCGAATCGATCAGCACAAACACGTGCGTACCACCCCGCTCCGAAGCGATCGCTTCGAAGCCGGGAAGGCGACGCCACCGAATCGGATCGAGCGCGCTCGCAAAGACATCACCGTGCTCCCGGACAACGAGCGACGTGCCGATCGTCGCGATCTGTTCGACGCGAGAATCACTTTCGCCCAGTCGCAGCAGATGCTGCTCACTCGGCGCCTGCAGCGGGAGCCAGTGACTGCCGCCGTCAGTCGTGCGCCATAAGGCGGGGCGGCCTTCGCGGCCGCTCGTCGCCACGTATGCCGTCGATGCCGACACGCGGTGTAGCAAGTTCACATCGCGCATCGCCTCGGGCACCGGCATGGCTCGCCAGGTCTTGCCGCCGTCCGCACTCACGAAGAACCCTTCCGTGTCGCGCTCGCGAATGCGTCCAGTGACCCACACTGATTGTCCAATGGCTCCGATAGCGTTGACGTGATACAGACTATCGAGCCGTACGGCGGACCACGTCGCACCGTCGTCATCGGTGCGGTACAGGACGGGCGCATCTTCCATGGGGTAGCGCTCTGGAAGACCAATGAGGACGGTCTTGGCCCCGGCGAACGCGATCTGGATGCCGATGCGCAGCTCGTCCCCTGCGACGGGATCGGCGTCCCCACCCAGGACGCGCCGCCACGCGCCGCCGAACGAGTCGGCAACGAACAGCCCTCCGCTCGCCAGCCAGAGGCGCCCGTCGGGCGCGACCGCGAGCTCAGGTTGCCAGTTGCTGTTGGGTGCGAGCCCTGCCGGAACCGACTCGGCCCTTGGGCCGCGCCGCAGCGTGCGACGGTATACCGATTGAGGAGGAACGGACGTGGGCGGTGTGGCCTCGCCGGGCCCCGTCCGCGTCATCACGAAGCGCCCCACCGTCCCGCAGCAAAACATGTTCTGCGACCAGCGGCCACGAATCGTGTCGCCACGAATCCGACCGTACAGGGAAAGCGACCCATGCGTCATGCGAGGGATGAAGGTGATCGCGACACTGTCTCCCGCGACCACGATTCCCTCGACCTCGTGCAGCAGGTCAGGGCCATCGCCGAACACACTCGTGGTCACATCCCGGGCGACGGGTCCGCCGAAGAATGGCGTGAAGTCCACCTGGTGCAATCCGCGCGCGACATGAACGAGAGAGTCCAGATCATCGTTCGGCTGGGAGGCGAGGTACCGTGGCCCAAGGTTCACCGCGCCCGTGACGGAAAGGGCCTTCGGTTGCTGGCGCTCGCCGCGCGAATCGAGCAACAGCGTGATGCTCCACTGGCCGCGGAGATCGCAGCACGGCCGCGGGACGCGCTCGAGCCGCAGGTCACGAGCCACGACTTGACCGGGAACGCCGCTGACCGTCAATGACGCCTCGCGGTAGCCGGGTCTTCTGAACTCGAGCGTCTCCGCTTGCTGGGCGAACGTACGCAGACAGGTCCAGCCGAGGGAGTCGGTCTCGGCGACCGACATCATGGTGGACGCGATCGCATTGGTGACCGGTCGCCTCGTGGCTGCATCGGTGACGCGGACAGAAACCGCCCACGCGCCGTCTACCGGGCGACACACCGGCTGCTGTGCCGGGAGCTCTCGGCTCGCGCACGCGGCGAGCAGAATGGTGAGTGCAAGGCGCCTGCTTATGACGATTGCCGACGTCATTCAATATCCTTCGCGATCCTTCGCGCGCCGCCAGCTTCAAGGGCTTGCTAGACGGCCGCCCCGCGCGTCACGGAATTGGCTGCAAGCTACTCGCCTGCTCGGACTGCGCCTTGTCCGGCACCGCCGCATAGTCGAGGCGCGTGGGGTAGCCCCGCACGGGGTCAAACACTATGCCCGTGAGCGACCCATTCTCCGCGGCGCCGAGCGCGCGATCGAAGAGCGCATCGATAGTCGGGAGATAGGTCGGCACGAGGCTATCGCCGGTGACCAGATCGACCACGGCACGCACGGTATCTCCGCGAACCTCTACTTGTAGGGGCCCGGGAGGGTACGCGAGGAAACCGCCGAAGATCTGGTAGTTGTAGGAGTAGTTGGCGAGCCGTTGGCTGTCCCACACAGCTCGGTGCGCGAGAATGTTGTGAACCGATGTCGGACCGGTTGGACTCGCACAGGCCAGGATGACCCCCGCCAGACTGCCCACCGCCACGGAACGACGCAGATGCGCAAGTGAGTTGGACATACCGGTCATTGCCTCGTTAGCGTCAGGGTGTCGCTGAAATCGCTGAAGGCTTGAACCCTGATCATGTGATTGGCGTCCAGAACCACGCCCGTGATGTGTGAGACCACCGTGTCGTTGCTGGTCAGCGTGAGGGCGAGGTGGGGGAAGGAATACGTTCCGGCGACGGAGTACTCCGTCGTCGGGGGATAAATGTTAGACGACGAGTGCCCCGTCCCATTCACCGAGGCGCCTTGCTGGACGAGGTCGAGCGTCAGGTTGTACTCCACTCGAGAACCCGTCCACGTTCCGCTGATGTCCGCCACGGGACCGAGGCCGTTCTGACAACCGGCGAGTGCGAGGAGAGATAGACAAACGAGAAGTCGTTTCACGGTGTCCTCCGCGAAGTGGGGTCTCCTTCAACGTGTCCCACACCGGTGCGCTTCGCCACTGTGGCAGGTCGGCTACATCTAGAGCCTACCCTCCCCGCGTATGCATTTCCCGCCGCGGGTCCGCACGCAGCGCGTCGATCTTGTACAGCGCCCCCCGCTGGGCCACCGACAGGCGCTCTTCCGCGCCACGGTCACTGCGGGCCGTCCAGCCTTGCGAAATGATCGCCCGGATCTCGTCATCCGAGGCGCCGGACCGCAGCGGCTGCCGCAGGTCGATCCCTCGCTCGGCATAGAGACACAAGAACCACGTACCATCCGCCGTGAGCCGGCTACGGTCGCAGGAGCGGCAGAACGGCGCCGTCGTCGAGGCGATGATCCCGAACGTGCCGCCGTCCGGCAGCCGGAACCGCTCCGCCGGCGCCGACGGATCGTCAGCGGCGACGGGCACGATCGCGCCGTAGCGCCCCGTGAGCCGCTCGAGCATCTCGCGCTGCGACACCACCTGCTCCGCCGACCACCCCGTCGCCCCACCCACGTCCATGTACTCGATGAACCGCACCTCGGCGCTCTGGCCGCGCGCGAATTCGATCAGATCGGCCAACTCATCGTCGTTCACGCCCCGGATCACGACGGTATTGAGCTTGATGCGCACGAAGCCCGCAGACCGCGCGGCCGCGATCCCCGCCAACACGTCGGTGTGGCGGTCGCTCCGGGCCAGCTCGCGCATCCGCTCGGGACGCAGCGTGTCGAGACTCACCGTCACCCGCCGCAGCCCGGCGCGCCGCAGCGCCTCGGCCTGCTTTGCTAAGAGCAAGCCGTTGGTCGTCATGGCCAGGTCCCGCACCCCGGGAAGCCCCGCCAGCATCGCACTCAGCGCCGGCAGATCGTGCCGCAGCAGCGGCTCGCCGCCCGTGAGACGCAGCTTCGTGACGCCGAGCGAGACGAACGCGCGCGCCAGCCGGGCGATCTCCTCGAACGTCAGAATCGATTCCTTGGGGAGCCAGACGTACTCCTGCTCCGGCATGCAATACCGGCACCGCAGGTTACAGCGGTCCGTCACCGAGATGCGTAGGCTCGCGAGCGGCCGGGCGAGGGTATCACGGACCACGGGCAACCGGCTTTCCCCAAGGATCGACCCACGCCGTCGTGCCGTCGACGCGGCATTCCTTCTTCCACATGGGTAGGCGCCGCTTCACTTCTTCGATGATATGGCGGCACGCCTGGAACGCGTCGGCGCGATGCGGCGCAGCCGCCACGATCGCGATGCTCGCCTCCCCCACCGGCACCCGCCCCACGCGATGGCGCAGCGCCACGCGGACGCCGGGCCACTGTTGCTCGGCTTCCGTCAGTATGCGCTCGATCTCGGCGTCGGCCATCGCGTCGTACGCCGAGTACTCGATCTCCGTCACACCGCCCTCCTCGGGACCATTGCGCACCGTACCCATGAACACACACGTGCCCCCCCGCTCCGGACCCTGCACTTCGGCCAGGAGGTCGTCCAGCACGATGCGTTTCGGAGTCAAATGAGTCACGTATCTCTCCAGGGTTGGTTAACCCCGGGGCGGCGCCCCGGGGTTCATGCGCACCGCAACCCACCACTTCATCCCCCCGCCACCGGCGGCAACAACGCGATCTCGTCTCCATCCTGCACCGGCGCGTTGAGCTTCACTTGCCGCAGGTTTACGGCGGCGAGCGGCCGCTCGGGCAACGCCCCTGCCCCGGGCACCGTCTCGCGCACGCGGCGCACCACATCCTGCACCGTCGCCGGCGACGGCACCGCCACGGCCGCGGACGCGCGGCCGGCGAGCTCGGCGTAGCGGGCGAAGAACAGGACGGTCACGTTGGCCATGAGTCGATTATAGTCCGGTGGCGAGTCCTTGCCAGATCCGCGTTTGCTTGGGCGTGAGAGTCGCCGCCCGCGCCAGCGTGAAGCGCGCGCTCGTCCGATCGCGCACCGCCGCGTTGAGCGTGAGCGGCTGACTGCCGCGCCGGACCGCGATCGTGAACTGCTGGCCCGCCCGCCCGCGGTAGCGCGAGCGGAACAGGGACGCCCAGTCTTGGTCCGAGGAGACGGGGATCTCACCCACGCTCACCAACGCGTCACCCACCTGCACGCCGGCGGCTTCGGCGGCGCTGCCCGGCGACACCGACGTGACCTCGATCGCCCCATTGGCGCCGGGCCCCGTGGCCACCCCCAGGAACGGCACCGACGTTGAGGCCCGGCTCACGCTGATCCCGGCCTTCGCGAACACCGCATCATAAGGGAGCGAGTCGCGGCCGTTGATGTACCGTTGATAGAACGCGTCGACGTTCGGCATCCCGGCTTTACCCAGCTCGGCCAGGAGGTCGGCCGTGGAGAAGCCCTTCCCCTGCCGGTAGTAGCGGGTGTACAGCGCGCGCATCACGTCATCGAGACTGTGCGCGTTATCCGTGGCATCGCGAATCGAGATATCGAGCAGCATGCCGAGCAGCGAGCCCTTCGGGTAGTACAACTGCGAGCTGTTGACGTAGACCTCATTGATCCACGTCGCCACGCTGCCGTCCTCGGCGCTCCACCGCTCCGGCGCCGACTCGACCTGCTGGACGTTGTCGTTCACGTTCTGGACGAACTGCTCGGGCGACCAGAGCCCGGCCCGGAGATTCGTCAGATCGGCGTAATAGTCGGTCACGCCTTCCGACCACCACAGCAGCGGCGTGTACTGCTCGGCGTGATAGTCGTACGGCCACATCTCGACGGGCCGAATGCGCTTCACGTTCCAGAGGTGAAAGAACTCGTGCGACAGCAGCGGATACATGAACGAGCCGAGCGTGCCGGTGGGACTCGCGAACGCCTGGGCCGGCATGATGTCGTACTGCGCGCTGCTGTGCTCGAGGCCGCCGCCGAACTCGATCGGCTGGTGGATGACGTTGAAGAAGACGGTGTAGACGTCGTACGGCGCACCGCCCATCACGCGATTCTGGATCTGCGCCATCTTTCCAATTCCGCCTCGGAGGTTGGTCGCGACCGCCGGCGTGTAGTCGGCGGCCGGCCACAGCGCGATGCGGATCCACTTCCCGTCCATCTGGAGCGAATCGAGGTTGTAATGCCCGACGAACGTCATCGCGTCGGCCAGCTCGTTATAATCGGCGGCCCGATACGCACCGTTCCCGGCGCTGGGTAACGCCGTCGTCACTTGCCATCCCGCCGGGACGCGAAAGCGCACGTCCGCGGGACGAGCCAGTTGGCCCTCCTCGAACAAGAACAGGTTGGTGCCGAGGAACTGGCCGAAGTCGCCGGTGAGGCGCGCGAGTGAGAGATCGATCGTGTCGCCGTAGAAATCGAACTGCACGGTGACGCGCGCGCTCTTGCTCGTGACGACGCGCCACGTGTCTTTGTCGAACCGGTCCCAGAAGAGCTGCTGGCCCGCGGCGCTCGTCGCGCCGAACCCGCGCACGTAGCGCGCGTAGTTCTGGATCTCGTACGCGCCGGGGCTCCACGCGGGGAGCGAGAGATAGAGCGTGTCCTTGCCGCCCGAGGGGAACTCCGCGGTCACGTGGAACAGATGCGACGCCGGGTCGGTGACCGCGACCTCGTATCGAACCGACTGGGCAGCAACTGGAGTGGCAGCAGCGAGGAGCAACGCGGTCACAAGCCGAGACACCGAACGCATCATGACTCCGGGCAAGAGGTTGTGAGACGTTCCGATTATACCCACAAACAGCGCGGCCCCGGCGCACATGCCGGGGCCGCGGGGCAAGTCTTGCGTGGGCAGCGGGTTACGAGGAGACCTTCTCGCTCGCGTCCGCCACCATCGCGCGCAACTCCTTGCTGGGCTTGAAGACAGGGACGGGACGCGCCGCGACTTCGACGGGGTCGCCGGTGCGCGGATTGCGCGCCATGCGCGTCTTCCGCTGACGGATCTTGAACGTCCCAAAGCCGCGTATCTCAATGTTATGCTGCTCCGACAGCGCGGCCTTCACGGCGTCCAAAAAAGAGTCGACCACCCGGGCGCAGTCCTTCTTGGAAATGAGGGGACCGGCAGTACGAGCAATTTGAGCGGTGACTTTTTCGACCAGATCGGCCTTCGTCATTGGGCCCCCCCGAACGTCCGCCGGGTTGCAAAAGTCGGGGGCTATCATACGGGCTTACTTATTGACTGTCAAGAGCTTGTAGGAATTGTTGGAAGTGCCCTTGGGCGTCGTGTGGCCCCGGCGAGGCCTCGGGGTGGTACTGCACTGCGAAAATCGGGTACTCGCGATGCCGCACCCCTTCGACGGTCCCGTCGTTGAGGTTAAGGTGCGTGACCTCAAGCGACTTCGCACCAGGGACACCACCGGTATCGCCGTTCACCGCAAATCCATGGTTTTGTGACGTGATAAGTACTTGTCCCGTATTGAGATCCCGGACCGGGTGATTGCCTCCGCGATGGCCGTACGGAAGCTTCACCGTCTCGCCGCCCAGCGCCAAACCGAGCAACTGATGACCGAGACAGATGCCGAAGATCGGCAGCGAGCCATCGGCCAACTCGCGGATCGTCGCGATGGCGTAGGCCACCGCGGCCGGGTCGCCCGGACCGTTCGAGAGGAAGACGCCGTCGGGTTCGAGCTCGCGCACGCGGCTCGCAGTTGTCTTCGCCGGCACGACCGTCACTCGGCACCCGTGTTTGGCGAACAGGCGCACGATGTTGCGCTTCATGCCGAAGTCGAACGCGACCACGTGGTGCGCCGCGCCGGCGGCGCCGTCGCCGTATTCCTCGGGTGTCGTCGCGCTGCTCGCCAGATCGAGACCGTCCATGGACGGTGAGGCCGCGAGCGCCTGCCGCACGTCGTCCCTGGGCTGCTCCCCCAGCGCGACCACGCCGCGCATCGCGCCCTTGGAACGGATGTGGCGCGTGAGCTGGCGCGTGTCCACGTCGGCGACGAGCGGCACGTGCGCCTCCGCAAGCCAGTCGATCAAGTCACCCGTCGAGCGCCAGTTCGAGGCGCGCGCCGACAGCTCGCGCACCACCACGCCCGCGACGCGGGGACGGTCGGACTCGACGTCCTCCGGATTGATCCCGTAGTTGCCGATCATCGGAGCGGTCATCACGACGATCTGGCCGAGGTAGGAGGGGTCGGTGAAGACCTCCTGGTACCCGCTCAGATTGGTGGTGAAGACGACTTCGGCGTACGCCGGCTCGAACGGCAGGGGCGCGGTTCCGGGGAACCAGGCTCCATCTTCGAGCAGCACGTACGCGGGGCGCGGGTCAGCGATTGGACGGAGGCGGTGTCTTAGTCGGAGGCGTGTTCTCGATTGGCAGCGGCGTGGGCTGTACCGGCGCCGGCGGCTGGACCTGACCCTCCAGGACCGACCGCGCCTGCGTGCCCTGCTGCGACATGAACGTCAACACCAGTGCGAGGAACAGGAAGATCCCGGCGGTCCACCAGGTGACCTTGGTGAGGAGCGTCGTCGCTTGCCGGCCGCCCATGATGGTTTCGGTGCCGGCGCCGCCGCCGAGCGACGCGAGCCCGCCGCCCTGCCCCGCCTGCAGCAGCACGGCGGTCGTCAGGATCAGGGCGTCGAACAGCAGGATGATCTTGAGAACGGTATACATGTCGGAGGAAATATTACCTAGGCGGCGGCGGTCCGCACAAGCTCGGCCCAGCCGCCGGGATCGAGCGACGCGCCGCCCACCAGAACGCCATCGAGCTCCTGCTCGGCCAGCAGATCCGCCGCATTCTTGAGGTTGACGCTGCCGCCGTACAGTACCCGGGTCGCCTCGGCCTTGCGGCTCCGCAGCCAGCCGCGGATTTCCGCGTGCACGAGCGCGGCGTCTTTGGGCGTGGCGTTGCGGCCGGTGCCGATCGCCCAGACCGGCTCGTAAGCGACGGTGACTTTGCCGAGCGAGTCGGGGGCGAGTGGCCCGAGCGCCGCGCCGAGCTGCCGGGTCACGACCGCCACCGTCTTCTCCGCCTCGCGTTGCGCCAGGGTTTCGCCGACACACAGCACGGGCACGAGGTCCGCGAGGAGCGCCGCCCCGACCTTCTTGCCAGTCTGCTCGTCGGTCTCGCCGAAGACGTGCCGCCGCTCCGAGTGGCCGATCAGAACCGCGCGGGCGCCGGCTTGGACCGCGAGGGGTCCCGAAATCGCGCCCGTGTACGCGCCCTTCGGCTCCCAGTGGATGTCTTGGGCCCCGGCGAGCAGATCGGCGCGGTGCTCGAGGCCGGCCGCCACCGTCTCGAGCGACACCGCGGGAGGAAAGAACCATACTTCGCGGCCCGGGGTGGGCGCGTACGCGTGCCGGAAGGTCGTGAGGTACTCACGCGCGTCGCGCGGCCCGACGTGCATCTTCCAGTTGGCCGCGAACACCAGCGGCCTCACGCATCCTCCAACGCCGCGACGCCCGGCAACACTTTTCCCTCGAGGAACTCGAGCGTGGCGCCGCCCCCCGTCGAGACGTGGGTGAGCTTCTCCTCGAGCCCGGCGATCGCCGCCGCGGAGTCGCCACCCCCGACGACGGTGACCGCACCCTTGGCGCCCGCATCCACGAGCGCCTGGGCGACGGCGCGCGTGCCGGCGTCGAAGGGCGGCGTCTCGAACACGCCCATCGGTCCATTCCAGATGATCGTCTTGGCGCGCAGCAGGCGGGCGCGGAAGTCGTGGCGGGTGGTCTCGTCGATATCGTAGATGGCCCAGCCGTGGGGCACGCTGTCGACCGGCACGTCGCGGCGCTCCGCGCCACGATCGAGCGACGGGGCCACCACGGCGCCTCGCGGCAAGATCAGTTTGCGCCCGCTCCGCTCGAGTAAGGTCCGGGCGAGCGCCACGCGGTCGGGTTCGACGAGCGAGCTGCCCACCGAGAGACCCATCGCCACGAGGAAGGTGCACGCCATCGCGCCGCCGATGAGGATCTCGTCCACGCGCGGCAGCAGCGCCTCCAGGACGTCGATCTTCCCGGAGATCTTGGCCCCGCCCACCACCGCGATGAAGGGGCGCTTGGGGTTGTGCAGTGTCTCCCCGAGGTACCTGAGCTCCTTCTCCATCAGGAAGCCGGCGACGGCGGGCTTCAGGAGGTGGGCGACGCCTTCCGTCGAGGCGTGCGCCCGATGGGCGGAGCCGAAGGCGTCGTTCACGTAGTAATCGCCGAGCGCCGCGAAGGTGCGGGCGAGCTCGGGGTCGTTCGCTTCTTCGCCCGGCCAGAAGCGGGTGTTTTCGACCAGCGCGACGCCGCCGCGCGGCAGTTGCCGCGTCGCGGGCACGCCCTGCGCCGGGTCGGGAATGAATTCGATGGGCGCCCCCAGGAGGCGCTCCAGGTCGCGGACGATCTGGCGCAACGAGTACTTGGGCTCCGGTCCTCCCTTGGGTCGCCCCAGGTGCGAGAGGATCACGACGCGCGATCCTTTCTCGCGCAGGTAGGTCAACGTGGGGAGCGCGGCGCGCAGCCGGCTGTCGTCGGTCACGACGCCGTCCTTCAGCGGCACGTTGAAGTCCTCGCGCACCAGCGCGCGCTTGCCGTCCAGCGCTGCCGCGGGCAGGTCGCGCAGACTGCGCTTCTTCACCGCGTGCGCCCGATGTACGCCAGCAGGTCGACGCAGCGCGCCGAGTAGCCCATCTCGTTGTCGTACCACGACGAGACATGCACCAGCGTGCCGTCGATCACGTTGGTCGACATCCCGTCTACGACGCTCGAGTAGAGGCTCCCGATGTAATCGACCGACACGAGCGGCTCGTCGGAGACGTCGAGGATGCCTTTGAGCGCGCCCTGCGCCGCCTTCTTGAACGCGGCGTTCACTTCTTCGATCGTGGTACGCTTCTCCACCTCCGCCGTCAAGTCGACGATCGACACGTCGGGCGTGGGCACGCGCAGCGACACCCCGTCGATCTTCCCCTTTACCTCCGGCAGCACCAGGCCCGTCGCCTTCGCGGCGCCCGTCGTCGTGGGGATGATGCTGAGCGCCGCGGCGCGCGCCCGCCGCAGGTCTTTGTGCGGCAGGTCGAGGATCTGCTGATCGTTGGTGTAGCTGTGCACCGTCGTCATGAAGCCGTGCTTGAAGCCCCAGTTGTCCATCACCACCTTCACGACCGGCACGAGGCAGTTGGTGGTGCACGAGGCATTCGAGATCACGTGATGCTTCGCGGCGTCGTACTTGGCGTGGTTCACGCCCATCACGATCGTGATGTCTTCACCTTTAGCGGGGGCGGAAATCACCACCTTCTTGGCACCGGCGGTGAGATGCTTCGCGGCGGCGGCGCGATCGGTGAACCGGCCGGTGCTCTCGAGGACCAGCTCCACGCCCAGGTCCTTCCACGGCAGCTTCTCGGGCTCTTTGATGGCGGACACCTTGATCTCGCGTCCATTTACGACCAGGGCGTCGCCTTTCGCGGCGACGCTGCCCGGGAAGCGCCCGTGGACGGAGTCGTACTTCAGGAGGTGCGCCAGCGTTTTCGTATCGGTGATGTCGTTCACCGCCACGAACTCGAGGCTCGTCTCTTTCGCCATCGTGGCAGCGCGCAACACGTTGCGCCCGATCCGCCCGAAGCCGTTGATCCCGACCCGCACGGCCATGTCTCCTCGCTTCCCTAGGTAAAGTCCGGAATGACGGCGCGTCCGAACGTGATGCCGTATACCGTACGCGCCCCTGCCTGCTCCAGCGCCCGCGCGGCTTCCGCGAGTGTTGCGCCAGTCGTAAACACATCGTCAACCAGCACGAGACTTGTGGCGGGTAGGTTGACCCCGGGGCCATGCCCCGGGGTAAACGCCCCCGCCACATTCGCCAGGCGCGTCTCCGGTGTCAACGCCGTCTGCGTCGCCGTCTCCCTTGAACGAATAAGCACGTCCACGACCGGGATCCTCCAGAGGCGCGCCAAGGCACGAGCCAGAGCCTCGCTCTGGTTGTAGCCGCGCTGCCGCAGTCGCTTGGGGGCGAGGGGGATGGGCACGAGGACCGACGCTTCGTCGGTCGGGAGCAGGTCCGCCGCCATCGCCGCCGCCAGGTCGTCGACGATGCGGGGCAACCCGCCGTACTTCAAGGCATGAACCGCCTCACGAGCCCCGTCGGAGAGCCAGACGGCCGAGCGGACCAGTGACAGCGCGGTGGGCCAGTCGCGACACAGCCGGCACGGCCCGAAGTGGGGCTCAGGCTGGCCGCAGCGCTTGCACCACGGCGGCCGGACGGGGCGCCAGCGGTGGCGGCACACGGGACACACGACGCGGCTCGCGTCGCGCGGCGCGAGCAGCGCGTGGCACAGCAGGCACTCCGCCGGGAGGAGGAGCTGCTCGATTACGCTGGGAGCGCTAGTCACGCAGCGCGCGCTCGACCGCGGCGCGCATCACCTCGACGGGGGCGGTCGTTCCGGGGAAGAACCGGGTGAACGCCGCCGCGCCTTGCGCCACGAGGACCTCCCGTCCATCGCGCGCGGTCACCCCCTTCGCCGTCAGCGTGCGCACCCAACGCGTGCCGCCACGAGCATACACCAGATCGAGCGCCATGCGTGCTCCCCGCAGGTCCCTGGGATCGATGGGTAGCGAATCGCCCTCGGCCAGGCCGAGTGGCGTCGCATTGATCGCGGCGTCGACCTCGACGGGTCCGTGCGCCGCTTCGGCGCGCACGCCGAGCTGCTTGGCCCACGCCGCGAAGGCGCGGGCCCTATCAGGGTGCCGCGACCGCACCCACAACGCCGCCCCTGCGTCCGCGGCGGCGACCGCCACCGCGCGCGCCGAGCCGCCCGTCCCGATCACGAGCCAGCGGCCGCCGTCGGCGCCCAAGGCGGCCAGCGCGGCGCGCACACCGGCGACGTCGGTATTGTCGCCCACCAGCACGCCGTCTTCGGTCCAGAAGGTATTACACGCACCCGCGCGCATGCAGACATCCGTTTTCCGCGCCACGGATCGTTCCACCGCCTCCTTATGCGGCACCGTGACGTTGCCCGCCCCACGCGTGGCGGCGAGCGTCTGGAGCAGGGTAGAAACGGCGGCGGTCGGGACACGGAGCGCGAGGTACACCGCATCGAGCCCCAGGGCGCGGCACGCGGCGTTGTGCATCGCCGGAGAAAGGGAATGGGCCACCGGATCCCCAATGATCGTCAAGGCCCGAGTGCTAGCGCCGATCTCCACTCTTTCCCTCGGTGGCGAGGCGCTCGGCCGTGGTGCCGACGAGCGCTTCCAGCTCCGCACAGGTGTTGCGGTAGACGTCGAGGTCGCCGCCGAACGGGTCGCTGACCTCGGCCTCGTCCCCTTCGCGCCCCGCGTACTCGCCGAGCACGAAGACGCGCCCCTCGCCGCCCAGCTCGTCGACGCGGGCGCGGTGATGACGCGCCATCGTGAGGATCAGGTCCGACTGCTCGACGAGCTCGCGCGTGAGCAGCCGGGCGCGGTGTCCCGAGAGGTCGAGGCCGCGCTCGAGACCCACGAGGTAGGCTCCCTCCGACGCGGGCGCCCCGTCCCAGGCGCCGGTGCCGGCGGACGTGACGCTGACGCCTTCGATGCCTCGCTCCTTCAAGGTGCGGACCAGCAGCGCCTCGGCGAGCGGGCTGCGGCAGATGTTGCCGGTGCAGACGAGCAGCACGTGCTTGATCACGGCGCCAGACGTCCCGCGGCCCGGCGCAGCTCCGCCAGTGTCACGGCGCCTTCGCGAACGAGGCGAGCGCCGGGTTGCGTGCAGTCAACCACGGTGGACGGCGGCCGGTTGCCCAGCACGCCGCCGTCGAGCACGAGTAGCCGGCCGGCGGCGACGGCCGGCTGGAAGTCGCGCACGATGGCGGCGGCGCCGGGCGCGGGCTGGCTCCCCGGGATGTTCGCCGACGTCGACGTCAACGGCGCGGCGAGCGCCGCCACGAGGCGGGCTATCCCTAAGTGCGATGTCCACCGCACGGCGATGCCGCCCTCCGGGCCCCGCAGCAGGTCCGGGAGCCGTCCCGACCCGCCCGGCAGCACCAGCGTCAGCGGCCCGGGCCAGAACGCCCGCGCCAGCGCGTCGGCCGACGCGTTGAACGCCAGCCCCTGCCCTTCCGCCATCGCGCGGTCGCTGATCAATAAGAGGAAAGGCTTGCCGGGGGCCCGACCCTTGAGCGTCGCCAGGGCCTCGACGTCCCGTTCCACCGCCCGCGACCCGAGCCCGTACACCGTCTCGGTGGGGTACCCGAGCAGGCCACCGCCCCCGAGGTGCGCCGCCACGATGGGAATCGCCGCGGTCACTTCGGTGGCGCTGCGGAACGGAACCGGATTCACCGCAGCTCACGCGCCAGGGCCTCGGCGAGCCGGAAGTCGTCCGTCGTCGTGATCTTGACGTTGTACGGCGAATCGGTGGCCACCTCGACCGGAAACCCGGCGCGCTCGCACACGTCGGCGTCGTCGGTGGGTACCGGACCGTCGGAGCGCAGGGCGGCATATGCCTGATCGATCATCGCTCGTGGGAACCCCTGAGGGGTCTGCGCCCGCCAGAGATGCTCTCGCTCGACGGTTTTCGTAATACGGTTTTCCTTGACGACTTCCTTGACAGTGTCGGCGAGGGGTACGGCGGCGACCACGCCCACACCCGCCCGCGCGCGGCCGATCACGACATCGATCGTTCCCCGACCGACGAAGGGTCGTGCCGCATCGTGCACCAGGATCACGGCGGCGTCGGGCGGGAGGGCGGCGAGACCGGCGCGCACCGAGTCGGCGCGTTGCGCCCCGCCGGCTACCAGCGTGAGGCGGTCCCCCCGTAGCTTGCCGAGCCACTCGGGGGGTCGCTCGACGTAGGCCGGCGGGAGCGCTACGACCACATGCAGCACTTCGGGATGCGACGTAAACGGCCGGAGCGCGCGGAGCAGCATCGGGACGCCAAGGATCGGCCGAAACTGTTTCGGCTCACCCGGGCCGGCACGCACACCGGCCCCGGCAGCCACCACCACGACTCCAACGTCAGGCTGCGAGACGGCGGGCAAGCTCACCAATGTTCTCCAACCCCACGATGTCCAGGCCCGCGCCAGCCAAACGGGACCGCGCCGACAGAAAGACGCGGCGGAAGCCCTGCCGCGACGCCTCGGCGAGGCGCCGCTCCACGCCGGCCACGGGCCGCACTTCGCCGCCCAACCCGACTTCGCCGACAAAGAGAGCGTCGCCCGGCACCGGCCGATCGTGGACGCTCGACACCAGCGCGGCGAGGACCGCGAGGTCGGTCGATGGCTCGGCGAGCCGCACGCCGCCCGTGACATTCACGAACACGTCGAGGTTCCCGAAGGGAAGGCCGCCGCGACGCTCCAGGACCGCGAGCAGCACCGCGAGCCGCCGGTGGTCGAGACCGGTGGCGACGCGCTGCGGCGTTCCGAACCCCGCCTTCGAGGCCAGCGCCTGGATCTCGACCAGCATCGGGCGCGTGCCCTCCATCAGCGCGGTCACCGCTGAGCCCGAGACGCCCGTGGAGCGCCCGGCCAGGAACGCCGCCGCGGGATTGGCGACCGGCTCGAGCCCGGCGCCGGTCATCCGGAACACGCCGATTTCGTCCACCGAGCCGAAGCGATTCTTGACCGCGCGGAGGATGCGATGATCGAGCGTGCTTTCACCTTCGAAGTAGAGCACGGTGTCGACGATGTGCTCGAGGGTCTTGGGGCCGGCGATGCCGCCTCCCTTGGTGACGTGCCCGACGAGCAGCACCGCGGGTCCCGCCTCTTTGGCGAATCGCATCAAGCGGGCCGCGCATTCGCGCACCTGCCCGACGTTGCCGGGGGCGCCCTCGAGCTCCTCGGTGTATGTCGTCTGGATCGAGTCGAGCAGCACGACGCGGGCGCCGAGCGCCGCCGCGTGGTGCACGATCGCCTCGAGCCGCGTCTCGCCGAGCACGTGGATGCTGCCGGCGTCCTCGGTCAGCCGGTCGGCGCGGAGACGCAGTTGGTCGGGAGACTCCTCGCCCGAGACGTACAGCGTCGGGATCCCTGCGGTCTCGAGTCGCGCGGCACACTGCATCAAGAGGGTGGACTTCCCGATGCCCGGCTCGCCGCCGACGAGGGTGACGGAGCCGGGGACGATTCCCCCCCCCAGTACGAAATCAAACTCGGCGAGACCCGTCTTCCAGCGCTCTACCTCCACCCCACCCAGGGCGGACAGGCGGATGGGCGGACGGCCGGACGCTGCCGAGTCCTTATTGACTGCCCGACCGCCCGACCGCCCGACCGCCTCCTCCGCCAGCGTATTCCACGCCCCGCACGCGTCGCACCGCCCGGCCCACTTCGGTTGTTCTGCCCCGCAATCGGTGCAGCGGAAGACCGAGCGGCCCTTAGACACGCGCCGCCTCTTGCGGGGGGGGAGCATCGCGCGAGGTATAGTTGTCGAACCGCGTGTATTCCTTCTTGAAATGCAGCTTGACCGTGCCGGTCGGACCGTTGCGCTGCTTCCCGACGATGACCTCGGCGATCCCTTCGATGCTCTCGTTGCTCTTCGGGTCCACCGGGCCGTCGTAGAACTCCTGGCGGTAAATGAAACACACCACGTCGGCGTCCTGCTCGATCGCGCCCGACTCCCGCAGGTCGGAGAGCTGCGGCCGGCGGTGCTCGCCGCCCCGCTGCTCCGGGGCGCGCGACAGCTGTGAGATGGCGACCACCGGGACGTCGAGCTCCTTGGCGAGCGCCTTGAGCGAGCGCGAGATGTAGGAGATCTCCTGCTGGCGGTTCTCGGAATCACCGGGACCCTGCATCAGCTGGAGGTAGTCCACGATGACGAGCGCGATGTCGTGCTCGGCCTTCAAGCGGCGCGCCTTGGAGCGCATCGCCAGGGGCGTCAACGCCGCCGAGTCGTCGATCCAGATCGGCGCCGTGCCGAGCAGGCCGGCGGCGCGGGCGAGCTTAGGGTAGTCGTCGTCGCGCAGCTGGCCGCGCCGCAGCCGCTGGGCGTCCACGAGCCCTTCGGAGCAGAGCAGCCGCTGCACGAGCGCGTCCTTCGACATTTCCAGGGAAAAGATCGCGACGCCCACGTTGTGCTCGATGGCAGCGTGCTGCACGATGTTCAGGGCCAGCGCCGTCTTCCCCATCGAGGGCCGGGCCGCGACGATCACCAGGTCGGCGCGTTGGAAGCCGGCGGTGAGGCGGTCCAGGTCGAGGAACCCGCTCGGCACGCCCGTGACCGAACCCGCGCCCGACTGGAGCTGCTCGATCCGCTCCATCGTCGGCCAGATCAGCTCTTTGATCCGGCTGAACTCTTCCGAGCGGCGGAACTGCGCGACCTGGAACACGCGGTGCTCGGCGTTGTCGAGCACCTCCCCCGCGGTGCCGCGGCCGTCGTAGACGTCCTGGATGATACCCGTCGCCGCCTCGACCAGGCGCCGCAGCACGGCTTTGTCGCGGACGATCTTCGCGTGATAGTCGACGTTGGCGGCGGTGGGGACCACGTCGATCAGCGTCGCGACGTACTCCATCCCACCCGCCCGGTCGAGATCGCCGCGGCGCGCCAGCTCGTCGCGCAGCGTGACAGGATCGATGACGTCACCGCGCTCCGTGAGGGCGATCATCGCCCGGAACAGCAGGCGATGGCCCTCGCGATAGAACATCGTGTCGTCCAGGAATTCGGCGGCCTTGAGGGCCGCGTCCTGGTCGAGCAGCATCGCGCCGAGGACCGCCTGCTCCGCCTCGTTGCTCCACGGAGCCTGGCGGCCGGCGAACTCGGACGACCGCTCAGCTGTCGAGGATACGGCGGGCGATGCGGACGTCATCCCAGGTCGGTCGCTTCCAGTTGGGGTTGCGCAGCAGGGCGGCCGGGTGATACGTGACGATCACCGGAATCCCGCGGAACCGGTGCACCTGGTTCCGCAGCGCGCCCAGCGACTGCTTGGTGTTGAGCAGCGTTTGCGCCGCGGTCCCGCCCATCGCGAGGATCACCGCCGGCTTCAAGAGCTCGATCTGACGGAACAGGTACGGCACGCACGCCGCGATCTCATCGTACTGCGGGAGGCGGTTCTCGGGCGGTCGACATTTCACGACGTTACAGATGAAGACCTGCTCCCGCGGGAAATCTATCGCGCCCAGAATCTTCGTGAGCAGCTCCCCCGCCTTACCCACGAACGGGCGTCCGGTCTCGTCTTCGGTGCGCCCCGGTCCCTCGCCCACGACGACGAGTCGCGCGCTCGCGGGACCCTCTCCTGGTACCGTGTGCTGTCGCGCCTCACACAGCTTGCACTTGGTGCACTCGGCGACGAGGGTCGCGACGGCGTCGAGTGTGCCCGCTTGTTGGACGGGATCGGCGGCGAAGAGATCGCCGGAGGGGGGATCGAAAGAAATGCCGGCGGGCGGACGGCCGGACGGCCAGACGGCCGAGTCGGCAGGCGCGTCGGGTTGCGGTGGTGCGGGTTTGGCCGTCGGGCCGTCAGGCCGTCGAGCCGTCAGTATCACCGCATCCCCACCGAGGAGCCGTTGCTGTTTGAGATATGTCAACGCCAGAGCCCGCCCGTCGTTCACAAGGCTTCTTCCACCGCGTCGAGGATTCGTTCGGCCACGTCGCGCTTCGGCAGGAGCGGCAGGTCCAGCTGGCCGCCCCGCTTGCTCAGTACCGTCACGCGATTCGTCGTCACCTCGAACCCCGCGCCGGGCTCCAGCGCATCGTTCAGGACCACGAAATCGAGCGCCTTATCTTGCAGTTTCTGGCGCGCGCGCGCCAGGCCGTTCCCCGTCTCGAGTGCGAACCCCACCACGACGCAGCCTTTCGGTCGCTTGAGCGACGCGAGGACGTCGGGGGTCGCCTCGAGCTCCAGGGTCAGGGCCCCGTTGCCGCGCGGGCGCTTGGTCTTCGCCGCCGTCTTGGGACGGAAGTCGGCGGGCGCGGCGGCCATGAACAGCGCGTCGGCGTCCTTCATCAAGGCTTGGACCGCGCGAGCGAGGTCTTCGGTCGATTCAATGTGCTGGATGATCACGCCGGCGGGTGGCGGCAGCTCGGTGGGCCCACTCACGAGCACGACGTCGGCCCCGCGCGCGTGCGCCGCCTCCGCCAGCGCGTAACCCATGCGGCCGCTCGACGGGTTCGTCAGCACGCGGACCGGATCGAGGTGCTCACGCGTCGGGCCCGCCGTGACGACGACGCGCTTCCCCGCCCATTTCCCGGCTACCCCGCCTCCGATCAGACGCGCGGCGGCCTCCAGGATCACCTCCGGCTCGCTCATCCGCCCCGGGCGCTCGCTCGGGCCTTCCGCGAGTGCGCCGATTTCCGGGCCCACCATCTGCCAGCCGCGCTGCGCCAGGATCTTGAGATTGGCGGTCGTCGCCGGGTGCGCGTACATCGCGTCGTTCATCGCGGGCGCCGCGAGGATGGGGCCCGCCTCCGCTCGCGCGAGCAGCAGCGCCGTCAAGAGGTCGTCCGCCATCCCCATCGCGGCGCGGGCGAGGACGTGGGCCGTCGCGGGGGCGACGATCACCAGGTCGGGCGTCTTGGCGAGCCCGATGTGCGCGAGCGCCCGGCCCCGCTCCCACAAGGAGGAGAGGACCGGGCGCCCGGTCAGCGCCTCGAACGTCAGGGGCCGTACGAACTCGGCGGCCGACGTCGTCAGCACGACGTCTACCGTCGCGCCCGCCTCGCTGAGCCGGCGGGCGAGCGTGCAGCTCTTGTAGCACGCGATCCCGCCCGACACGCCGAGCACGACGTGACGGCCGGCGAACGACATCAGGCTTCCTGTTGGCGCCGCCGCCGGACCAGCCGGTACTTCAGGTTGCCCCGGACCAGCTCGTCGAAGGCGCGCGTCGTCAGCTTCTGCTCCCAGTCCACCGAGCGGTCGCGGGGAAAGTCGTTCACGTAGCGCGCGAACTTGGCCGCGACCAGCACGCCCAAGTACTTGTTTTGCGTCTGACCGGCGACTTCTGCCGGAGTCACGATTCTCATGAGATCTCCTTGGTCTGCTGCGTCAATTCCGCGATGAGCGCGCGAATACGGTCGATGCGCGCTGGTTCCAGATCCGTCCGGGGTGCCGCGCCCGGTGTTTCCACCAGTTTATGCACGGTCTCCACGGCGCTGTCCAAGTCGTCGTTCACCACCACATGATCGAATGCTTCAGCCTGCCGCAGCTCCCGCATCGCCGTCTCGAGCCGCCGGCGCATCTCATCCGGCGACTCGGTGCGCCGCCCCCGCAGTCGCCGCAACAGCTCTGCGGCGCTGGGCGGCAAGATGAAGAGCGCGTGCGACGCCGGGGGCGGATACCGCTTCCTCACTTGTCGCGCCCCCTGCACTTCGATGTCGAGGAGCACGTGCCGCCCGGTGGCGAGCACCCGATCGACTTCGGCCTTCAGGGTGCCGTACAGCTCGCCCGCATACTTGGCCGACTCCAGGAACTCACCCGCCTCCTGCCGGCGGCGGAACTCGTCCTTCGACAGGAAGAAGTAGTCCGCGCCGTTCCGCTCCCCCGGCCGCGGCGCCCGCGTCGTCGCCGACACGGAGAACCCGTACCGGTCCGGCCAGCGCGTCACCAGCGCCCGCGCGATCGTCGTCTTGCCGCCTCCCGACGGGGCGGCCAGAACGACGACGACTGAGTTCACTCCAGGTTCTCCAACTGCTCCCGGAACTTCTCCAGCTCGCCCTTCATCGCGATCACCGTTTGCGTGATCGCGGCGTCGTTGGCCTTCGAGCCCATCGTGTTCACCTCGCGGAGCAGCTCCTGGGCGAGGAAGCCGAGCTGCTTCCCGACCGCGTCGCCCGAGCCGAGCGCCTGCCGGCACGCCGCGAGGTGCGTGCGGAACCGCACCAGCTCCTCGGTGATATCGACCCTGTCGGCGAGCAGCGCCACCTCGAGGGCCAGGCGCTGCGGATCCACCTGGACGCCGGCCGCCAACTCCGTCACCGTTCGCTTGAGGCGCTCGTGCTCGGCCGTGAGCCGTTCCGGCGCCCGCTGCGCGATCGTCTCCGCGCCCCGCCCGAGCGCGTCGAGCCGCGCGGTCAATTCCACGGCCAGCGCGCCGCCCTCCCGCTCCCGCATCACCAGCACGTCGCGCGCCGCCTGCTCCACGATCGGCTTGACGTCGGCCCAAGTGACCGCCGTTTCGGCTGTCGCCCCGTTGGTCGCGGCCATCACCTCGGGCTGGCGCGCGACGAATGCGAGATCGACGTCGCCCTTGAGCTTCAGTTTTTTCTTCAGCTCTTTCGCAGCCGCGACCACCTGGCGCGCACGCTCCAAGTCCACCGCCACGCCGCCGCCGTCGGCCGTCGGGGCGTCGATCCACCGCGCCGTCACCGCGACGTGGCCGCGCTCGAGCAGCTGCCGTAGCCGCTCGCGCAACTCCGCCTCGATCCCGGACAGCTCGCTCGGGAGCTTGAGCTGCGGATTGAAGTAGCGGTGGTTGACGGTGCGGATGTCCACCCGCAGCCGTCCGCCGAGGACGCCGGCCTCGGCCGAGCCGAAGCCCGTCATGCTTCGTGGCACAGACTATAAAAGTAATCGGGTGAACGACTTGCTTCAATCCGCCCTAGTTGCTGAAAAACCAGCGCGCGCCGTACAGCTGGACGGTCTTGGGATGGCTCAACCCTTCCACGTAGTTCGCCCGCATCCGGTTGCTGTTGCGGATGATCCAGAAGATCGTGACGCCGCCGAGTTGGAACTCGAGGTTGGTCTCGGCATAGGTGGCGCCGCCGAGGCGCAGGGGCACGCCGCTCGAGTCCTGGCCCCCGAGGGCCCACCGGCTCCACGACTCGACCGCGACCTCGCCGCGCAGGGCGAAGATGCCGCTGCGATACACGCGCCAGAACTTCGAGTAAAACGTCGCCGAGACCCGGGCGTGGTGCGGAGGCTCGAAGTCCCCGCCGCCGACCACGGGATCGAAGTACCATCCGGAGAGGGAGACCCCCGGCAGCAGCTGGATGCTGGCGTGGGCGGCGATGAACTCGGTGCGCGGCGTGGCCCCCAGGTGGTCCACCGGCTTGATCCCCGCTTCGAAGCCGAGCGGCACAAACGGATCCCGCCGCCCACGCCCCACCTCCACCATGATGCGCGGCTGGTCCCACCGCAGCCACGCCGCGACGTCGGTCGTCCGCTGCCGCACGGTGTCGCTGCGCTCGAGCGGCGCGCGCACGTCGTGGCTCCACGCCAGCTCGCCCCGCACGCCGAACCCCAACGGGAGTCCGAAACCCGCCGACACTTCCCGGCGATCGCCTGAGCGGCCGCCGATGTAGCTCGAGTGGCGCGCCGACCCGGCGAGCGTCAAGCGGTGCCCGACGATCCACCCGCCCTCGACGTCGACCTGTCTGGGCGAGCCGGCCAGACCATAGCGTCCCGCCACGGCCACGCTTCCTTGCGGCCAGGCCCGGCTCACCTCGAGGCTGGTCTGGTACAGCTTGCGGTCGGCGACCGCCGTGTCGCGCTCGATCGAGCTGCTGCTCATCGTGCCGGTCACGCGCAGGCCGAGACCATCGCTGCGCTCCGCCGCGAAGAAGCGAAACACCTGATCGCGGCGCTGCTGGTGCCAGGGATCCACTCGACCGGTCTCCGCGTGGCGGCGCCAGCTTGAGCTCAGAACCTGGAACGACGCCCCAAGGCGCCCGTCGGGTGGGATGAACTCCGCCTTCAGCCACAGATCGGTGCTGCTAAAGTTGGTCGTCGAAGCCCCGGGGTTGCCGTCGAGGCTGTTCTGGTCGAAAGCGAACGCGACGCCCAGGCCAGCGCGCGAACGCGTGCTGTAGCCTCCCCGATACTCAGCGACGCCCAGGTCCCCGGTGGCGATGCCGATCTGCGTGAGCGGAGCGGTGGAGCGCTGCCGAGCCGTCACGAGGTAGACGCGCAGCCGCGCCGGCGACACGATCACGTCGACGCGCTCGAGCGGAGCGAGGGGGATGCGCGCGGGATCGAGGGCGAGGGAGTCGCGTCCGATAGACAGATAAGGCACGCCGTCCCAGTACACCTCGAGGGCGGCGGCCCCTGCCCCGCGGCCGCCGAACAGGACGGGCTCGGCCTGTCCGTACCAGCCGCCGCGCGCTACGTATACGCCGGGGATGTGGACGAGCAAGTCGCTCAGCGTCCGCGCATTCGTGAAAACCAGCGAGTCGGCCGTAAAGGTGTAGCGCGAGCCGGCGGGACGTGGTCCGGGGGCGACGGGGAGCGGGAACGGCGGGAGCAGAGCGGCGACGGTGTCGCGGTGAGGGACGGTGTCGCGGCGCGCCGTGGTGTCGTGAACGGTTGTGTCGACCTGGGCGGCGGCGCCTACCGCCACGGCACCGGAGAGGGCCGCGACGAGAAGGCTCGCCCGGATCAAGCGCCCGCGCGTTTGAGGAGGAACTCGGTGAACAGCCGCACGCCTACCGCCGTCGGGCCCTTGCCTTGGGTTGCGCCATCGGTGTCCGTGTAGGCGGTGCCCGCGATGTCGAGGTGGACCCAGGGGAAGCCGTCCACGAACTCGCGCAGGAACCAGCCGCCCGCGATCGTGCCGGCCGAGCGACCCCCGGAGTTCTTCACGTCGGCGATCTCCGACTTCACGAGGTCGCGGTACTCGTCCCACAGCGGCAGCGGCCAACAGCGCTCCCCGGCGCGCTCACCCGCGTCTCGTACTTCGGCGAGCAGCGCCTCGTCGTTCCCCATGATCCCGATGGCGTGGTGCCCGAGCGCCACCACGACCGCGCCGGTGAGCGTCGCGGCGTCGAGCACCGCCGCGGGCTTGAAGCGACGGGCATACGAGAGCGCGTCGCTCAGAATCAGGCGTCCCTCGGCATCGGTGTTGATGATTTCGATCGTCTTGCCGAGGTGACTCTTCACCACGTCCCCAGGTTTTACCGCGGTGCCCGACGGGAGGTTCTCCGTTGCGGGAATGAGCCCGACGACGTTGATCTTCGGCTTGAGACGCCCCAGCACCTCGAACGTGCCCAGGACCGCGGCGGCGCCCGACATGTCGAACTTCATCTCTTCCATGTTCTGCGCCGGCTTGATCGAGATGCCACCCGAGTCGAAGGTGACGCCCTTGCCGACGAGCACCACCGGCGCCTGCGCGCCGCCCCCCTTGTACTCCAGGGCGATGAAGCGCGGTTCCTCGGCGCTCCCCTGCGCCACGGCGAGCAACGCGCCCATTCCCTCTTTCTTCAGCTGGGCCCGGTCGAAAACGGTGATCGCGAAGCCATGGGTCTTGGCGAGCTTCCCCGCCTGATCGGCGAGGTACGATGGCGTGCAGACGTTCCCCGGTTGCATCTGGAGGCCGCGCGTCAGGCGGTGACCCGCCGCGATGGCGTCGCCCACCCGGCGCCCCGCCTCCGCATCGGAGGCGTCGGCCGCATCCACGAGCAGCGTGACGGCTTCGAGCTCCGGCTTGGGGTCTTCCCCCGGCTGCTTCAGCTCGGTGAACTGCCACCCCCCGTGCGCCGCCCCCTCCACGGTCACCTGCCCGAGCTCGCCGGCGCTGATGCCGCTGCGCGCCTCGGTGGCGACGGCGAAGGTGAACGCCGTCGCGCCGATGGCGCGGGTGCGTTTCGCGGCGACCGCCGCGGCCCGTCGCAACACGCTCCGCGTGACGTCACCAGGCTTGCCGACGCCCACGAGCAGGATGCGCTGCGCCTTGCCGCCGCCGTAGACGAGGAGCGTCTCGTCGCGTTTGCCCTTGTAGTCGCCGGCGCCGAGCGCGCGGGCCAACACACCGCCGGCGGCGCGATCGAGGTCGGCGAGGGAGGCAGGCAAGCTCGTGCCCTGCGACACCGCGATGGCGAGGAGCGGGGTCTCGACCTGAGCGAGCGGCTTGGCGGCGACCGTGCTCTTCATGACAAGTGCTCGATGATGGCGTCGGCGAATGCGGAGGTCGCGACCTCCGTCGCGCCCGGCATCTGGCGCGCGAGGTCGTAAGTTACGCGTCCTCCGGAGATCGCGCCTTCGATGCCGCGGATGATCGCCGCGGCGACATCCTTCCAGCCGATCTCCTCGAACAGCATTGCGCCGGATAAGATCACGCTGCCGGGGTTCACTTTGTCCTGGCCCGCGTACTTGGGCGCCGTGCCGTGCGTCGCCTCGAACACGGCGAACCCGTCGCCTACGTTCGCCCCCGGCGCCATGCCGAGCCCGCCCACCTGGGCGGCACAGGCGTCGGAGAGGTAGTCACCGTTCAGGTTCGGAGTGGCAAGCACGGAGTATTCGGCCGGCCGGAGCAATATCTGCTGGAACATCGCGTCGGCGATGCGGTCCTGGATGAGCACCCGGCCGGCTTGGGGCTCCTTGCTCGTCTTGGCCCCGAATTTCTCCTGGGCCACCGCGTATCCCCAGTCGCGGAACGCGCCTTCGGTGAACTTCATGATGTTGCCCTTGTGGACGAGCGTGACGGACGGCCGTCCCGTCGCGATGGCGTATTCGATCGCCTTCGCCACGAGCCGCTGCGAGCCGACCTTCGACATCGGCTTGATGCCGAGCGCGCTCTGCTCGCGGATGGTCTTCACGCCCAGCTCCTGCAGCAGGAAGTCTCGCAGCTTGTCGGCCTTGGCGCTCCCCGCTTCGAACTCGATGCCGGCGTACACGTCCTCGACGTTCTCGCGGAAGATCACGACGTCGAGCTTCTGGGGCTCCTTCACGGGCGCCGGCACGCCGGTGAACCAGCGCACCGGCCGGATGCAGGCGTACAAGTCGAGGATCTGGCGCAACGCGACGTTGAGCGAGCGGATCCCGCCCCCGACCGGCGTAGTGAGCGGGCCTTTGATCGCCACGCGGTGCTCGCGGATGATGGCGAGCGTCTCTTCGGGTAGCCAGTTCCCGGTGGCCTTGAAGGACTTCTCGCCCGCGAGCACCTCGCGCCAGGCGATGCGGCGCTTCCCGTTCGAGGCTCGCGCCACCGCGGCGTCGAAGACGCGCACGGCGGCCCGCCAGATGTCGGGCCCGGTGCCGTCGCCTTCGATGAACGGAATGATCGGACGATCGGGGACCACCCAGCAGCCGTCCCGGTAGTCGATCTTCTCTTGGCGGCCGTCCGCCATCGTCAGGCGCGCCGGCTCGGTAGGATCCAAGTCCGGTTCATCTGCCCGACGTACTCCGCGCGGGGCCGGATGAGCCGGTTGTCGGCATGCTGCTCCAACACGTGCGCGCACCAGCCGCTGACGCGACTGATGGCGAAGATCGGCGTGTACAGGTCGAGCGGGATGCCCATCACGTAGTACATGGATGCGGAATAGAAGTCCACGTTACAGTAGAGCCCCTTCTCCCGCTGCATCACGGCTTCGATGATCTGCTGGATGGCGAACCAGTGCGGCTGGCCGGCCTTGCGCCCCAGCTCCTCGGACATGCGCCGCAGGTGCGCCGCGCGCGGGTCCTCGGTGCGGTACACGCGGTGCCCGAACCCCATGATTTTCTGCTTCTGCGCCAACGCCCCGCGCACCCACGCCTCGGCGCGGTCGGGGGTGCCGATCTCGAGCAGCATCTTCATCACTTCGGTGTTGGCGCCGCCATGCAGGGGTCCTGCCAGCGCCGCCAGCGCGCCCGTCACGGACCCATGCATGTCCGCGAGCGTCGCCGCGATCACCCGGGCCGCGAAGGTCGACGCGTTGAGCTCGTGGTCGGCGTGCAGGATCAGGGCGACGTCGAGCGCCTTCGCCGCCTCAGGGTCGGGCAACGCTCCCGACATCATGTACAGATAGTTGGCGGCGAGGTTGAGGCCGCGGCGCGGCGCGAGCGGTCTTTGCCCGTCCCGCAGGCGCTGAAACAGCGCCACCATCGTGGGTAACTGCGCGATGAGCCGGATGGCCTTGCGGTGCTCCGCCGCGGCTGAGTCGTCTCCCTTGTCGGGATCGACGAACACCGACGCGCTCACGGCGGTGCGCAGCACGTTCATGGGGTTCGCGGTGAGCGGTGCCTCCTTGATGATCCGCTGCACCACTTTCGGCAGTTTCTGCGACGCCTTGATCGCCGCCCCGAACGTCTTGAGCTGGTCGCGCGTGGGCAAGTCGCCGTGCAGCAACAGGTATGCGGTCTCTTCGAACGTCGAGTGGTCGGCGAGGTCGTGGATGTCGTAGCCGCGGTAGATAAGGCGGCCCTCTGCGCCGAACACGTAGCAGATCGCCGACTGATTGGCGACGACGCCCTCGAGGCCCTTGGCCGAGCTGGGAGCCAGCTCCACAGCGGTTGGCATGGGACGCAGTTTACCTATGCCTAGCGCTCTGGGAAAGGCCGCAGGAAGCGCACTCCCAGCAAGCGCTGCTCCTCGATCCGTTCGACTTGCCTGGGCAGCGTCGTGACCGCGCGGACGCGGTCGTGCAGCACGATACCGGGCACGATCTCGCGGAATCGGGTGGTCGCGACCAGCCCGAGCACGCCGGGCAGCGCCCGGCCGGGCCGGGTCAGGCGCACCCGAGTGTAGCGCAGTTGATAGGATCTCGTGTCGAGGTAGGCCGCGCCGGCTACGTCGGGAGAATGCAAGCGGGCGGCGGGTTCGAAATCGACCCGGATGAAGGCCTCTCCCTCCGTGGTGTCGCGACCCGCCAACCGGAAACAGTGGTTGTCCACGAACGCGCTGTCGGCGAACTGCTCGAGCCCGGGTAGCCGCACCACGCGTCTGTCGCGCCACGGCCCCGTTCCCGCCGCGACCACCCTACCGGGGCCGTAACGCCGGCGCTCCTCGGCGCTCGTCTGCTCGATCGTGTCGACCGCGGCGGCGGGGCCTTGGCGCACCTCGCCCACCGAGCTGTAGGCGCGCTCGATACGGAACGTGAAGGGGAAGGAGTCGGCGAGCAATCGGTAACGGCGGGCGTTCTCGAGCAGCTGATCGAATACCGCGGCCAGCGCGGGCGTGACGGCGGCGTCGGGCGGTCCCGGTTGGACGCAGGTCAGCTCTCCGGTGACCGTGATGGGCGGCAGCTCGACGGCCACGCGCCGCAGCGCGATCCGAATAGACAGATCGCTATCGGACCCCACGGTGAGCGTGGTATCGACGGGGGAATACCCGATCTGCCGCACCCGCAAGCGATAGGTGCCGGGTGAGACGTTCGTGAATGTGAAGGCGCCGGATTGATCGGTGAAGTGCTCCGCGAAGCCGGGCTGCAACGCAACGATGCTGAAGGCGAGGGGCTCACCCGTCTCGGCGTTGACGACGGTGCCGTGGACTGCGACTAGGGCGACTAAGCCTTGGTGAGATAGTGCTCGTCCCACGCCACGTCGAACAACCCGTTGCAACGATGACAGCGCATCGACGTGGGTTGGTCGATCAGGGGGGCGCGCTCGCGACAGCTCGGGCAGACGGCGTACTGTTGGCCCCAGCTCGTCGGGAAGCGGGGGGCGCCTCGCGGCGCCGGGACCACGCTCCATCGTAACACCGGCTCGGCCGCCAGCTGGAGCTGGGCACGCGGCACCGGGAGCGGCTTCCCCTTCACGTTCAGCGTGGCTTCCTTGGAGGTGAGTTTGACGATGCGGTACCACGCGCCTCGACGCAGCGGCGACGGCGCGTTCACCTGCAGGCGGGCCCACTGGAAGGCGGGTGCTGGCATCGTGTATGGAAGAGCGCCCCGTATGCGCCGAGGTAACGTCCTCGTCGCTGTAAGATACCGCTGACCAGTGCCCGAGGCGAGAATCGAACTCGCATGGGGTTGCCCCCACCGGATTTTGAGTCCGGCGCGTCTGCCAGTTCCGCCACCCGGGCGTGGGACGGGAATATAGCGACGTGACGGGAGATGCACGCGACGCGGTTCTGGTAACGCGCGTCGCGAAGTGCGTTCAGTGGCCCGGGACATTGTGGTTGCCGACGAGCCACATCCCCTGTCGTGCCCCCCCTACAGTTTGCGCAGTTGTAGGTCGTGTCGTCCCCACGCCACTAGTGATGGCACGCCCATTGCCCGCGAACCGGCCGGAGTCGTCCTCGTGCAAGCGGCTCCCGAGACATCCATCTCTCATTTGGAGGTTCCGATGACACGCACCACCCACATGCTGCTCGTCCTGGTCGGGGCCGGCGCGCTCGCCGCGTGCCGGGACAACGGAACGAACCCGGAGATCACCGGGGCGGTGTCCGCCACGGCGACCCCGGTGCAGGTCACCCGGTCGTTCGAGATGCCGGTCCGCGCCGCGGTCACGACCGCAGTGACGGGATGCGACAATTCACCCGGACCCTACATCACCGTCGAGGGCGGCCTCTCGCTAGGCGGGTTGGGGACTCGGATGATGTTCACGAACAACGCCAAAGGGACCCACACCTACACCGACGAAGCGCACGTCGATCTGACCGTCGTGCCCAATGGGTCGAGCATCACGATTCCGAAGCAGCCCGTGCTCGGCGGCGTCGGTGGGAACCCCTTCATCTGGGTGCAGCTCGAGGACGGCAACGGCCGGGCGCTCACGGGCGAGATCTATCTCGGCCGCTGCGTCCAAGGGTTGACGAAGAACACCGGCGCCGATTTCTCGAGCGCTGCCCGCGCGTTGGCGTCGATCGCCGTCGCGGACTGTGAGAACAGCCCCGGCCCGTACATCACGATGGATGGTGATCTGTACGTCGCGGCTGGCCTCGATGCCGTGCTGATCTTCCAGAACAACGACAATCCAGTGGACGGCCCGCATCGGGCCACGGCGGACAACGTCGTGAAGGTGCAGCTCATTCCGCCGGGACACGACGTGCGTTTCGCCAAGCAGCCGTCTCAGGGCGGCGTCGGCGGCAATCCGTGGCTCTGGTTCAACTTCCTCAATGGCGCCGGTGTCGCCATCGAGGATCCGAGCTTGCTCGGCCGCTGCGAGCAGTTGTCGAAGGCTTAGATCCCGCGACGGCCCGGCCGCGGGCGCCGCCCCTCGGGGCGCGCCCGCTGGCCCGGGCCCATCCCCGGCCCCATGCGCCCGCCCCGCCGCTGCGCACGCATCTCGTTCAGGCGCTGATGCAGGCGGGCACGCATTTCCTGGTAGCGCGCGCGCTGGACCGGAGTCAGATAGCCCGACATTTCCCGGTCTTCATCCTGGTCGATCTTGAGCATCTGGGCGCGGCCGGCCTGGTTGGCGTCCATCAGCTTCCTCACACTGTCGGCGTTCGCGGCGACGCCGGGTTGCATCTGATCGTCGAGCGCGATGCGCCGCTCCATCTGCTGGCGCATGAGGGTGCGGCGCTGCGCCCCGAACCGCTCCTGGCTCGCGCGCAGCTTCGCGGCTTGGTCGGGCGTCAGGTGAAGCTCCTCCTGGACGCGCTGGGAGAACCGCTCCTCGATTTGCGCGCGCAGTTGCTCTGCCTCCGCGGTATCGGGCCGTTGCGGAGTGGGAGCCGCGGGCTCCTGGGCCGCGAGGCCGGGAGCCAGCACGAGAGTCACGACCAGCCACAGTCGCTTCATTATCCCTCCAATGAACGCAGCACGGCCCGCAGCTGCCGCGCGTCGAGATCTTCGAGATCGGCCTCCGGGAGCGTCGTGCTTCCGAGGTCCAAGGTCTCGTCCAGCGTGCTGAGCACGTCGCGCAGTTGATCCGCAGTGAGATCGGTCAGGTCGTCCGTGACGAAATGCGCACCATGCGTCGCGGTCGGACTCCACACGTGCCGCATCACGAGGCCGCCGCCCACGAGCACGAGCACGAGCACGGCCGCCGCGATCCGCAGCCACGTGGGCTGGATCCACGCAGGGCGCGTAGCCCGCGCGGGCTCGCTGCGCAGTCGCTCCCCCACCACGGCGGCGATGCGATCGACGTCGAGTTTCTCGGCGGCCGCGGCGCCGAGGCGCTTGGCCGCAGCGTGCAACTTGGCGTCTTCGTTCACTGCAGCATCTCCTTCAGTCGTTTGACGGCATGGTGGTAATGCACCCGGGCGGCCCCCTCCGTCGTGTCCAGCGCCGCGGCGATCTCCTCATATTCGAGGCCCTGCTGGGCACGGAGCAAGAACACTTCGCGCTGCAGCCGCGGGAGCTGCCCGACACCCGCCGCGAGCCGAGCCTCCGCCTCCCCCGCCTCCGCCCGTTCGTGGGGGTCCCCGTCCTTGGCCGCCAATCCGTCATCGAGGGGCACCACCCTGTGCCGCGCCGCCCGCCGACCGTGATCCTTCAGCACGTTCCCGCCGATCGTCAGCAGCCAAGTGCGAAACTGGCACTGCCCGCGAAATCGGTCCACCGCGCGGAACGCGCGGATCAACGCTTCCTGGACCAGGTCCTCCAGGTCCGCTTCGGGCGCTCCGGCACCGGCGAGAAAGCGCGCCAGCGCCCGGGCGTGGCGCCGCACCAACTCCGCCGCCGCCTGCTCGTCTCCGCCCTGCCACGCAGCGATCAATGCCGCGTCGGGAGCGGGGTCAGTCAGCGGCTGGGGTTGTGCCATTGGCTCCGGGAGGTGGACGTGGCAGCTGGGCGAATATTAAGAGGGGCACCTTGTCTCGCCATGATTCCTGGGCTAGCTTGCGTTTCGAACGCTTGTTCGAGCCCCCATGCGACCCTACGACGAACGTCTCGACCACCTGCTCGCCCAAGCCGCTCGGGTCTTTGCCGAGAAGGGCTTCCACTCCACCACGATGCGGGACCTGGCCGTGGCGAGCGGGATGTCGCTCGCCGGGATGTACTACTACACCAAGGGCAAGGAGGACCTGCTCGCCCTGATCCAGGAGCGCTGCTTCACGCGGGTGCTCAAGGGCGCCGAGCAGGCCGTCGCGGGCGCCACCGAGCCGGCGGACCGCTTGCAAGCGTTCATCCAGCACCACGTCACGTTTTTCGCGCGACACATGGCGGAGATGAAAGTCCTGTCGCACGAGCCGGCGCGCGGCGTGGCGGCAATCAAGCGGCGCTACGTCGACCTGCTCGAGCGATTGCTCAAGGACGCGGCGCCGGACGAGACGGCCGTGGACCGCAGCGCCGCGGCCTACGTGCTCTTCGGCATGATGAACTGGATCTACAACTGGTATGACCCGGCGGGCGAGATCGACCCTCGCCGCCTCGCGGATTTGATCACGCGCATCTTCCTCGGCGGGTTCGTGGAAGCGCGCTTCCCTCCCCTGCCCCTTCCCCGGCACACGGAGACTGACCGCCCATGGCGACCATGACGGAACCGAAAACTGAACAGAAGGTGCTGGTGCGATACCTGGCGGAAGACGGGCTCGCGATCATCGAGCTCGACGATCCCCCGGCGAACACGTACACCCATGAGATGATGCGCCAGCTCGACGACGCCATCCTCAAGGCACGGTTCGACGACGACGTGCACGTGATCGTGATCCGGGGCCACGGCGACAAATTCTTCTCGGCGGGCGCGAACATCGGGATGCTCAACTCGGTCACGCCGCGGTTCAAGTACTTCTTCTGCCTGCACGCCAACGAGACGTTGAACCGCCTCGAGCAGACTCCCAAGCTCACGATCGCGGCGCTCAACGGACACACCGTCGGGGGCGGCCTCGAGATCGCGATGGCGTGCGACATCCGCCTCGCCCGGGAAAACGCCGGCAAGATCGGCCTCCCGGAGGTGAACCTCGGCGTTCTCCCCGGCACCGGCGGCACGCAGCGGATGGCGCGCATTCTCGGCAAGCCGCTGTCGATCGAGCTGATGGTGAAGGGAGAGTTGTTCTCGTTCGACCGTGCCAAGGAGATCGGGCTCGTCAACGAGATCTTCCCTGCCAAGGAATTCTGGGAGCAGGTCGTGCTTTACGCCAAGCAGTTCTGCCCGCCACACAAGGCATCCAAGGCCGTCGGCTTGATCAAACGCAGCGTGCAGTCGGGCGCCGAAGTGCCCTTCGAGTCGGCCCTGGCGATCGAACGCGAGCTGCAGCAGCAGCTGTTTCAAAGCGAGGACGCCAAGGAAGGGATCGCGGCGAACCAGGAGAAGCGGGTGGCGGAGTTCAAGGGGAAGTGAAGACCGACCTCTTCATCAATAACGAGTGGCGCCCGGCCGCGTCCGGGAAGCGCTTCCCGGTCGCGAACCCGGCCACCGAAGAGGTGCTGGGTGAGGTCGCCGCGGGCGACGTGGCGGACGTCGACAACGCCGTGCGCGCTGCCAAAAGCTGCTTCGAGTCGACGGCCTGGCACGACCTCTCGGCCCGCAAACGCGGTCGGATCCTCTTCAAGGCCGCGGACCTGCTCGAAGCGAGGCTCGACGAGTTCGCCCGGCTCGAGAGCGCGCAGAACGGCAAGACGCTGTTCGAGGCGAAGATCGAGCTGACGATGACCGTCAACACGCTGCGCTACTACGCGGGGTGGGCCGATAAGATCGTGGGCGACACGCTTCCCGTGGACGGTCCGTTTCTCGCCTATACGCTGCGCGAGCCGATCGGCGTCGTCGGGGCGATCGTGCCGTGGAACTTTCCACTCAACATCGCGAGCTGGAAGTTCGCGCCGGCGCTGGCGGCCGGCTGCACGATCATTCTCAAACCGGCATCCGAAACGCCGCTGACCGCCTTGCTCTTCGGTGAGGTGGCGCTCGAGGCGGGACTCCCGCCGGGGGCGTTCAACGTCGTCTCGGGAGGCGGATCGACCGCGGGCGCGGCGCTGGTGCGTCATCCCGACGTCGACAAGATTGCGTTCACGGGATCGACCGAGGTGGGCCGCCAGATCATGAAGCTGGCGGCGGACACCAACAAGCGCGTCACCCTCGAGCTGGGCGGGAAGAGTCCCAACATCATCTTCGCCGACGCCGACCTGAAATCGGCGGTGCGCGGCGCCCAGACCGGGATCTTCTACGGCAAGGGCGAGGTCTGCGCCGCCGGCTCGCGTCTGCTCGTGGAAAAGTCGGTGCACCAGCAGGTCATCGAGCAGCTCGCCGACGGCGCGAAGAAGCTCACGCCCGGCGATCCGCTCGACAAGAACACCCGACTCGGCGCCCTCGTCTCGAAGAAGCAACAGGAGAGCGTTCTCGCCTACGTGAAGAAAGGCGTCGACGAAGGCGCCCAGCTCGTCGCCGGGGGCAAGGCGGTGAAGCCGAATGGCAAAGGATACTTCGTCGAAGCGACGGTGTTCGACGGTGTGCGGCCCGAGATGACGATCGCCCGGGAAGAAATCTTCGGTCCGGTCCTGGCGGTGCTCACGTTCGATGACTTCGAGCAGGGCGTGAAGCTCGCGAACCAGACGATCTACGGACTCGCCGCCGGCATCTGGACCAAGGACATCCAGAAGGCGCATCGCGCCGCGAAGGCGATCCGCGCCGGCACCGTGTGGATCAACTCCTACAACTTCTACGACTCGGGCGCGCCGTTCGGCGGCTTCAAGGCCTCGGGCTTCGGCCGCGATCTCGGCCGCGAGGCGCTCGACGGCTACCTCGAGACGAAGACTGTGTGGGTCGCCCTGTGAGGGAAGCCTTTGTTGTGGAGGCTCTCAGGACTCCTGTGGGTAGGCATGGCGGGTCCTTGGCAGGCGTTCGTGCCGACGATCTCGCGGCGGTGCCGATCAAGGCGGTGGTCGAGCGCTCGGGCGTCGATCCCAAGGCGATCGACGACGTGATCGTCGGCTGCACCAATCAGGCGGGCGAGGACAACCGCAACGTGGCGCGCATGGCGCTGCTGCTCGCCGGATTGCCCGTCGAGGTGCCGGGGCAAACCGTGAACCGCCTGTGCGGCTCCGGACTCCAGGCCGTGGCGAGCGCGGCGCAGGCGATCAAGGCCGGTGAGGGCGAGACGTTCATCGCGGGGGGCGTGGAGAACATGACGCGCGCCCCGTACGTCACGCTCAAGTCGGGAGAGCCGTGGAGCCGCAAGACGCCCGAAACCGCCGACACGACGGTGGGCTGGCGCTTCACGAACCCACGACTCAAGAAGGAATGGACGATCTCGCTGGGCGAGACCGCCGAGGTGGTCGCCCAGCGCTACAAGATCTCGCGGGGGGAGCAGGACGCGTTTGCGGTGGAAAGCCAACACCGTGCGGAAAAGGCGTTGCGGGACTGCGTATTCACCGACGAGCTGGTCCCCGTGACGCTGCCCGATGGCTCGACGTTCGCCAAGGATGAATATCCCCGCGCCGGCACGACGCTCGAGGCCGTGCAGAAGCTGAAGCCGGCGTTCAAGAAGGACGGAACGGTCACGGCGGCCACGTCGAGCGGGATCAACGACGGCGCGGCGGCGGTCCTCGTGACGGCGAAGGCAGACAAACCCATCGCACGAATCGTCACGACCGCCGTAGCGGGGGTGGATCCGAGCTGCATGGGCTTGGGACCGATTCCCGCCACCCAGAAGGCCCTCAAGCGCGCCGGTCTCAAGATCGACCAGATCGATCTCATCGAGCTGAACGAGGCGTTCGCGGCTCAGGCGATCGCCTGCATCCGCGAGTTGAAGCTCGATCCTGCCAAGGTCAACATCTACGGGGGTGGCATCGCCCTGGGGCATCCCCTCGGGTGCACTGGCGCAAAGCTGGTCACCACGCTTGTCCACGCCTTACAACGCCATCAGGCACGTCTTGGCTTGGTGACCATGTGCATCGGCGTCGGCCAGGGGATCGCGCTGATCGTGGAGCGGGTCTGATGGCCGCGTACGAGCGGGTGCTCGTCGAGATCGCAGGCGGGATTGGGACGCTCACCATGAATCGGCCCGAGAAGCTCAACGCATTCGACTCGCACAGTTGCGACGACCTGATCGAGGCGCTGCGGATGCTGGCCGGGTCGGATGCCGTGCGCGTGATCGTGGTGACGGGCGCGGGGCGCGCGTTCTGCGCCGGCGCCGACCTCTCGGTGCTCGCCCAGGATGGCCCCGCCCTCGTCGCCGCCGGCAAGGAAGTCGCGCTCCTCATCCGCGCGGCGCCGAAGCCGGTCCTGGCCGCCGTCAATGGCCCCGCCGCGGGGGGCGGCGCGAATCTCGCGCTCGCGTGCGATTACCGCCTCGCCTCGGACGCCGCGACCATCGGCCAGGTGTTCCACAAGCTCGGCTTGGTCCCCGATTGGGGCGGCAGCTACTTCCTGCCCCGTCTGGTGGGGATCTCGCAGGCCCTGGAGCTGGTGTGGAGCGCGCGCATGGTGCCGGCCGCCGAAGCAGCGCAGCTGGGGATGTTCGACCGCGTCGTCCCCCACGCCGATCTCGCCGCCGAGACGCGCAAGCTCGCGGCGGCATGGGCGGCGATGCCGGCGGCCGCCGTGCGCAAAGCCAAGGAGCTGTTGTATCGCTCGGATTCGAGTTCGCTGACCGCCATGCTCGACTTTGAGATCGAGGATCAGACCGCACTCATGAGGAGCCGCTGATGGTTCGCAAGCTGGGCAACTTCGACGACTGGATCGACTACTTCCGCTACTGGCAGGATTCGATCGGCTTGCCGCAGGGTGAGCTCCGCACCTTCACCTTCGATGCGAAGTTCGGTGACGCCGAAGTGCCGCACATCGAGTTCGGGCATTACAAAGGCCAGCGCAAGTGGCCGACGGTGATGCACATCCCCGACCAGCGCATCCGCGACGCGTTACTCAACCTGATCGTCTATCAGGGCGATACCGAGTTCGCGTCGGTCGAGCAGCAGCGCAACCTGCTGCAGCACGCGCCCTCGGACTACGACTTGCTGTCGTTGCAGCGCGTCATGACCGAGGAAATGCGTCACGGGTGGCAGATGTCGTATCTGCTGTGCACGTACTTCGGCGACGAAGGAAAGCGTGAGGCGGCCAAGTTGCTCGATCGCCGCGCCGACGAGGGCGAGCGGCTGCTCGGCTCGTTCAACGAGATCGTCGACAACTGGCTCGACTTCTTCACCTACACGCAGTTCATCGACCGCGACGGCAAGTTCCAGCTCAAGATGCTCTCGGTCTCGGCGTTCGATCCGTTGGCGCGGTCGATGGGCCCGATGCTCAAGGAAGAGTCGTTCCACCTCGGCACCGGCAACAACGGACTGCTCCGCATCGTCAAGGCGGGCAAGATGCCGCCCGAGGTGATCCAACGCTTCTTCTATAAGTGGATCCCCACGGCGTTCGACCTGTTCGGCACCGACAACTCCTCGTCGGCGCATTGGGCCTACGTGTGGGGGCTCAAGGGTCGCTACGATGAGCGCGACAACGCGCAGGAGCCGGACAAGGCGAAGCTCAACGAATACTCGCGTGGACTGTATCGCCAGGAGATCGTGAAGCTGGTCGAGCGGCTCAACATGTTCATCCCGGAGCGCGAGCGGCAGCTCAAAGTCCCGGATCTGACGTTCAACCGCCGCATCGGCCTGTACGCGCACCAGCACTTCACGGTGGATGGGGAGCCGCTCGACGCGGCGAAGTATCCGGCCTACCTCATGTCGGTGCTGCCGCGACCCGAGGACATCGCTGTGGTGCACGGCATCGAAAAAGAGCCGGACTGGATCGAGGCGAAGAAGGCGGACAGCCTCGGGTGAGGGCCAGGGCCTTGCCCCTCGTCATCGCCCACCGCGGCGCGTCGAGCATCGAGCTCGAGAACTCGCTGGCGGCGTTCCGGGCCGCGGCCCCGCAAGGCGCCGACGGCGTCGAGCTCGATATCCACGCCACGGTGGATGGAGCGCTGATCGTCCATCACGATGAGACGATCGACGGGACGCACATCGCCCAATCGACCGCCGCGACGATCGCCCGGATGCGTCTCAAGAACGGCGAGCCGGTGCCCACCCTGACGCAGGCGCTGGGCGCCATCGCGCCGCGCCTGCAAGTGTTCATCGAGGTGAAGACGCTCGACCCCCGTTGGGACGCGCGCCTGTTTGAGACCATCGACCGCGGGCCGAACCCCGCCGGCTACGCCGTGCACGGGTTCGATCATCGCATCATCCAGCGGCTCAGTGCAAAGCGCAAAGGCCTGCGGTGTGGTGTGTTGTCGAGCTCCTATCCCGTTCGGCCGCTTGCCGCACTGAAGGATGCCGGCGCGTCGATCCTGTGGCAGGAACGTACGGTGACGGACGAGATGTTGGTGCGCACCCTCCACGACGCGGGGATGGGCGTGTTCGTGTGGACGGTCGACGACCCAGCCGATTTGGCGCGGTTCGTCGCGTTGGGCGTCGACGGCCTGTGCACCAACTTCCCCGCTCGGGCCCGCCAGACGGCCGACGCGCACGCCGCATGAGCCTTCCCCGGGTGGCGGTGGTGGGGGCTGGGACCATGGGCCACGGCATCGCGTACGTGGCCGCGCTCGCCGGATGCGACGTCGCCCTGACCGATAGCCGCGCCGATGCGCTCCCGCAGGCACGGGCCAAGATCGACGAGTTGATCTCCGGCGCGGTGAAGCGCGTGAAGCTCCAGCCCGCGCAGGGAGCGGAGGTCAGCGAGCGCCTGCGCGTGGAGCGCAGCCTCGAGGATGCCGTGCGCGGTGCGAATATCGTGATCGAGGCGGTGGTCGAGGATCTCCAGATCAAGCAACGGCTCCTCGCCGATGTGGAGCGCGTCGCCCCCGCGGACGCGTTGCTCGCCTCGAACACGTCGTCCCTGTCGATCGCACATCTGGCCACCGCGCTCCAGCAACCGGGCCGGCTCGTCGGGATGCATTTCTTCAATCCCGTGCACCTGATGAAGCTCGTCGAGATCGTCACGCACGACCGCGCGGCGCCGGGGATCAGCGACCGCGCCGTAGCGTTCGCGCGCCAGCTCGGCAAAGAGCCGATCGTCGTCAAGGACGCTCCCGGCTTCGCATCGAGCCGCCTCGGCGTCGTGCTGGGTCTCGAGGCGATGCGCATGCTCGAGCAAGGCGTGGCGAGCGCGGAGGACATCGACAAGGCGATGGAGCTGGGCTACAACCACCCGATGGGGCCGCTCAAGTTGACCGACCTGGTGGGCCTCGACGTGCGGCTCGCGATCGCCGAGTACCTGCACGCCACGCTGAAGCTGCCCCATTACGAGCCGCCGGCCATTCTGCGCGACAAGGTCAGGAAGGGCGAACTGGGGAAGAAGACGGGAAAGGGGTTCTACACCTGGAACGCCTGACGCGGATCACGGACGTTCACATCCATATTCAACCCTGGCGCGACCTCAAGCCGCGCGTCCAGGACGCGATGCGCAAGGGCAAAGAGACCCATTGGGACTTCCTCCTGTCGCTCATGGACGATCCCAAGGCGCTGCTCGAGGTGATGGACCGCTCGGGCGTGTGGCGCGTCGGACTCGTCAACTACCCGAGCCCCGACGTCATGGGGTTCGACGACTCGACCAATACCTTCGCCGCCACGTACGCGCGGGCGAACCCCGAGCGGTTGCTCCCGTACGGCGGCGTGCACGCGCGCTTCACCAACGACCCCACCGGCGACGTGGACCGGCTGGTGGACCTCGGCATCCGGCTCCTCAAGATCCACCCGCCGCACCAGTGCTTCGCGGCCAACGCGTACACGGAGGGGCTCACGGCGTTGGGCGAGATCTATCGTCGCTGCGAGGAGCGGGGGCTGCCGGTCATGGTCCACACGGGTACGTCGATCTTCCCCGGCGCCCGCTCGAAGTACGGCAATCCGATGGAGCTGGACGACGTCGCGATCGATTTTCCCGACCTCCCGCTGGTGATGGCGCACGGCGGCCGGCCGCTCTTTATGGAAGAGGCGTTTTTCATTCTGCGACGTCACGGAAAGGTCAGGCTCGACGTGTCGGGCATTCCGCCCGCCAAGCTGCTGGAGTACTTTCCCCGCCTTGCCGAGATCGCGGACCGGGTGCTGTGGGGTACCGATTGGCCCAGCCCGGGCGTGAAGGATCTGCGGCAGAACATCGATCAGTTTTTGGCGCTGCCGCTCGCCGACGCGCACCGGAAGGCGATCCTCGAGACTAATGCCCTGGCTCTGTTTCCTGCTCGCTAGTACGGCTGCGCAGGTCCCGAAACCGCTCCGGTTCGACCTCGCCGCGCTCGCGGCCGCGCGGGATTCGTTCGTCTTCTACCTGAACGGCGAGGAGCGGGGCCAGGCGGTCTGGCAGTATGAGATCCAAGGGGACCACCTCGTGTTTACCGCGACCTCGGAGCTGCGCCCCGCGGACGCCGAGAGCCTGCGGGTGGTGATGGATCGGCGCAGCGGCGCCCCGGTCTCGAGCTTCCATCGGATCTCGGTCTTCAATCCCCTGTCGGATACGGTGCTCGTGGAGCACGACCTCACGGTGCGGCAGGGACGAGTCGAGGGGACCCGAAGGGTGGGCCTGCGCGACGGGCATGTCGCGACGCAGCCGGTGCGGACCGCCCTCCCGCCCGGCGCGGTGTGGTCCGATTACGGCTTGCTCGCCGCCCCCGCGGCCGTCGCCGCGCCGGGGGACGTCGTCCAGGGGCGGGCGTACAGTGAGTTCGGCGACTCCGTCACCACGCTGACCCTCGTCGCCGAGCCGCCGGCGACGATTACCGTTCCCGCCGGCACGTTCGAGACGCTGCCGCTGCGCAGTGCGGTCGTGCGCCTCTACGTGACGCGGGCGGCGCCGCGACGCGTCGTCAAAGGTGAATCGCTCGACGGCGCCTTTCGGTTCGAGCTGGTCACGCACTGACATGGAGCCCTACATGCGAATGTTGTTGTTACTCGCGTTGCTCCCCACTGCGGTGGTCGCGCAGGCAGGCCAGATCTCCTACGAGCAGTTCACGCTGCCGAACGGCTTGCACGTGATCTACTCGGAAGATCGCTCGACCCCGGTGGTCTCGGTGGACGTGTGGTACAAGGTCGGGTCCCGCAACGAGCGGCCCGGGCGCTCCGGCTTCGCCCATCTGTTCGAGCACATGATGTTCCAGGGGTCGGCGCACGTGAAGAAGGCCGAGCACTTCCAGCTGGTGCAGCGGGCGGGCGGCTCGCTCAACGGGAGCACGCAGGAAGACCGCACCAATTTCTACGAGACGGTCCCCTCGAACCGGCTGAACCTCGCGCTCTGGCTCGAGGCCGACCGGATGCGGTCGCTGGCGATCACCCAGGAGAACTTCGAGAACCAGCGCGAGACGGTGAAGGAAGAGCGGCGCCTCGGCGTGGACAACCGGCCCTACGCGGCGGCGTTCAGCGACGGCCTCGCGTGGCCGTACGACAGCGCGGGCTGCTTCGCGTACGCCCATACCGTCATCGGCTCGATGGACGACCTCAACGCGGCGCGGCTCCCCGACGTGCAGGCGTTCTTCGATACGTACTACGCCCCTAACAACGCGACCCTGGTCGTGGTCGGCGACTTTCGCCCCGCCGAGGTGCGGCGCCTCGTCAACGCCTACTTCGGGGGCATCCTGAGCCATGCGGCCCCCGAGTCGGTACGCTGCGACTGGCGCGTGGGACCCGGCGCCAAGCGGCGCGAGGTGCACGACGCCCAGGCCAACCTCGACGCGGCCTTGCGCTTCTACCGCGTGCCCCAGCACCGCAGCGCCGATACGCCGGCGCTCGAGCTGCTGAACCTGATCGTGGGCCAGGGCGAGAGCTCGCGGCTCAACGTCGCCGTGGTGCGGCGCGACAAGGCCGCCGTGGGCACCGGCACCTTCGTCAGCCCTGGTGGCTCGCGCAACGGTCCGGGCGTGTGGGTCGCCTTCGGCATCGTGAATCAGGGCGTGAGTGTGGAGCACATGGACAGCCTCATCGGCATGCAGCTCGACAGCGTGCGCGCCAACGGCGTCACGGCAGAGGAGCTCGAGAAAGCCAAGAACATTTTACGCGCGGGGTTCATCGACAATCGCGAGACGACGCTGGGCAAGGCCGAGGAGCTGCACCACTACCTGCAGTTTCACGACGCGGTCGAGGACATCAACACCGACCTGGGCCGCATCCTGGGCGTGACGGCCGACGACGTGAAACGCGCGGCCAACACCTATCTCGATCCGGCGAACCTCCTGACCGTGATCGTGCGGGCGGGAGCAACGCCGCACTCGGGAGGTGGACAATGAAGCGGGGGAACGTGGGAACGATGGAACGTTGGACAGGAATGGTGGTGATGGGTCTGTCCATCATTCCATCTTTCCATCTGGCCGCTCAGACCCCCTTCCCGACGCGCCCGCCGACCCCCACGCCGCTCCGCCCGGTGCAGTTTCCGCCGTTCCAAGAGGCGGCGCTGCCGAACGGGATGACGCTGCTCCTGATCGAGAACCACGAGCAGCCGTCGCTGTCGGTCACGCTGAGCTTCCGCGCGGGGAGCGCCTACGACCCGGCTGGCAAGGAAGGGCTCTCGGCGATGGTCGCCGAGCTGCTGACGAAGGGCACGCCGACGCGGAGCGCCGACCAGATCGCCGCCACGATCGAAGGGGTGGGCGGGAGTCTCGCGGCCTCGACGGGCGACGACTTCTTCACCGTCGCGACCGACGTGCTGAGCGATCACGCCGATTTGGCGTTTGAGCTGCTGGGCGACGTGACGCGACGCGCGACGTTCCCCGCCGACGAGGTCGAGCTGGCGCGCACGCGGTTCCTGTCGTCGCTCGAGGTGGAGCTGTCGCAGCCCGAGAACGTCGCGGCCCGCGTGTTCGCCAAGGAGATCTACGGGCGCAATCCCTACGGGCGGAGCGCCTCCCCGGCGTCGTACAAGGCGATCACCCGGGACGACGTGGTGAGCTTCGCCGGCCGCCGGCTGCGGCCCGCGGGCGCGTTGCTCGTGGTGGCGGGCGACATCGACTTAGCGCGCGCTCGCACCCTTGCGCTGCAGGCCTTCGGGAGTTGGCGCGGCGCGGCCCCGGCCACCCCGGCGCCGCCCGCCGCGCCCGTCAAACGCGGCACGGATATCGTGCTCGTGCACCGGCCGGGGTCGGTGCAATCGAACATCGTCATGGGGAACACCACGTTCCTGCCGGCGGACACGGGCTACTACGCCGCCCGTATCGCGACCCAGGTCCTCGGCGGCGGCGCCGACGCGCGGCTGTTCATGATCCTGCGCGAGCAGAAGAGCTGGACGTACGGCTCGTACGCCGCGCTCGACCGCAACCGCGGTCTGGGACATTGGGAGGCGACGTTCGAGGGCCGCACGGCGGTCACCGACAGCGCGCTCCAGGAGATGCTTCACCAGATCGACCGCATGCGCAACGACCCGATCCCTGACAGCGAGCTCGGGGCCGCGAAGGGGTTCCTCATCGGGTCATTCCCGTTGACTATCGAGACCCCGCGACAGATCGCGCGCGTCGTCACCACCGCCCGCCTGCTCGGCCTCGGGCCTGATTATCTGCCGCGCTACCGGGAGCGCCTGGCCGGCGTGGGCGCGATACGCGCGCGCGCCGCCGCCCGCCGTGTCTATCGGCGCGACGGGCTCACGATCGTGGTCGTGGGCGACGCCAAGGAGATCTACGACCGGCTCAAGACGATCGCGCCCGTGCGGCTCGTGGACGTCGACGGCAACCCGATGAGCCCCGCCGACCTGAATCCCACGGGGGAGCCGGTCGCCTTCGACCACAGCCAGATCGTGGCGCGGACAGACAGCTTCCAGGCGGTGGTTCAAGGGAATCCCTTCGGAGCGCAGGTGACGGCCGTCCAGGTCGCGGGCGACTCGATTGTGTTCACCGAGGCGACGACACTCGGACCCGTCGTGCAGCAGCGCACGACGGTCGTGCTGTCGGCGGCGGATCTCGCGATGCGTCGCTCGGATCAGTCGGGCACCGTGCAAGGCCAGCAGTCGGAGATTCACCTCGCGTACGCGAACGGGCGCGTCAAAGGCAGCGCGATCGTGCCCCAAGCGGCCGGCACGCCGAAGACCGTCGCCATCGACACGACCGTTCCGGCCGGCGCGATCGACGACAACGTGTTGAGCCTGCTCGCCGCGGCGCTGCCGCTCGCCGAGGGCAAGAGCTTCAGCCTCAACGTGTTTTCGTCGGGCGAAGGCGTCACCAAGGTTGCGACGATCAAAGTGACGGGCGTCGAGAACGTAACAGTCCCCGCCGGTACGTTCTCGGCATACCGGCTCGAGATCTCGGGGATGCAGCTCCCCGTCGTGATGCATGTGAGCACGGAGTCGCCGCGCCGGATGCTGCGGGTCGCGCCGGTCGGGGCTCCGCTCGTGTTCCAACTCGTGAAGTAGGAGGACGACGCATGCGACATCTGTCAGCGGCTCTGCTGCTCGCGGGCTTGACGGCCGGCTGCGCCTCGGCGGGAGCGCGGCAAGCGCGCTCCACGGCTCCCGCCCCCGCGCAGACTGCGGCGGCGCGCAAGGCGAGCGAGGACTCGACCAGCGTCGACCGGCCGCAGTATCCGTCGACCTACCAGCGGCACGCGAATCCCGCCGTGGTGATCCGCAACGCCACGATCATGACGGCGACGGGTCAGGAGATTCAGGGTGGCGCCATCCTGTTCCGCGACGGCCGCATTGTGGCGGTGGGCAAGACCGTCGACGCCCCCGCCGACGCCGTCGTGGTGGATGGCACGGGCAAGTACGTGACGCCCGGCATCATCGACGTGCACTCGCACGTCGGCGTGTACGCGGCCCCCGGCACCGACGCCGAGTCCGACGGCAACGAAGCCACGAATCCGGTGACCGCCGAGGTGTGGGCCGAGCATTCGTTCTGGCCGCAGGATCCGCAGATTCCGCTCGCGATCGCGGGCGGGGTCACCACCATCCAGGCGCTGCCCGGCTCCGCGAACCTGATCGGCGGCCGCTCGGCGGTGCTGAAGCTCGTCCCGTCCCGCACCGTGCAGGGCATGAAGTTTCCCGGCGCGCCGTACGGCTTGAAGATGGCGTGCGGGGAGAACCCCAAGCGCGTCTACGGCAATCGCGGCGGCCCCTCGACCCGCATGGGGAACATGGCGGGCTATCGCGCCGCGTTCATCTCCGCCGAGGGCTACCGCCGCCGTTGGGACAAATGGAACAGCGATCATCAGGGCGATCCGCCCGGCCGGGATCTGCGGCTCGAGACGCTCGCCGAGGTGTTGCGCGGGCATATCCTGGTGCAGAACCACTGCTATCGCGGCGATGAGATGGCGCAGATGATGGACCTGGCCCGGGAGTTCGGGTTCCACATCCGCGCGTTCCACCACGCCGTCGAAGCGTACAAGGTCGGCGATTTGCTGGCGGCGAACGGCGTAGCCGCGGCGATGTGGGCGGACTGGTGGGGATTCAAGGAAGAGGCGATGGACGGCGTGCAACAGAATCTGGCGCTGGTGCAGCAGGCGGGCGCCCGGGCGACGATCCACTCGGACGATCCCGGCGGCATCCAGCGACTCAACCAGGAAGTGGCGAAGGCGATGTATGCGGGGATTCGGGCCGGCATCCCGATCACGCGCGACCAGGCGCTGCGCTGGATGACGGCCAACGCGGCGTGGGTGCTGGGCATCGACTCGATCACCGGCACGCTCGAGCCCGGCAAGATGGCGGACGTCGTGCTCTGGAGCGCCGACCCCTTCTCGGTCTACGCCAAGACGCTGCAGGTCTACAATGACGGCTGGCTGGTCTACGACCGGAACGATCCGGCGCACCAGCCGCGGTCCGATTTCGAGCTGGGGCAAGAACCCGCCCCCGGGAGCGACCGATGATCGCGTTCCTGTTGGCCCAGACCATCGCGGTCACGGGCGGGACGGTCTATCCCGTCTCCGGCCCGAAGGTCGACCACGGGACGGTTCTGATCCGTGACGGGCGCATCGTCGCGGTGGGCGCCAACGTCACGGTGCCCGGCGACGCCACCAAGATCGACGCCACGGGCAAGTGGGTGACGCCCGGATTGATCGACGGCGCCGGCCAGATGGGGCTCACCGAGATCACCCTGGTGCCGAACGGCAACGAAGCGGTGCAGCGCGGCAGCGACATCGCGGCGTCGTTCAACGTCGCCGAAGGCATCAATCCCGCGTCGCAGCTCATCCCCGTGACGCGAGTGGAAGGCGTCACGACCACACTCGCGGCGCCGGCCGGCGGGTGGATCGAGGGACAGGCGGTGCTGATCGATCTCGACGGCGCCACGATCGAGCAGATGCTCGTCAAGTCGCCCGTCGGGATCGTGGTGGACATGTCCGAGCGCAGTAAAGGCGCGGGCGGCAGCTCGCGCGCCGGCGTGGCGGGCCGGCTGCGCCGCGTTTTCAATGACGCGCTCGAGTACGGCCGCCGCAAGGCCGACTACTCCCGCGCGCAAATGCAGCAGCTCGCCGCCCCCGCTGCCGAGCTCGAGGCGCTGCTCCCGGTGTTGCGGGGCCAGCTGGCGCTGATCGTTTACGCCAATCGCGCGAGCGACATTCGCACGGCGCTGCGGATCGGCCGGGAGTACAAGCTCAAGCTGATTCTCGCCGGCGCCGCCGAAGGCTGGGAGATCGCGGCCGACATCGCGACGGCGGGCGTGCCGGTGCTGGTCGAGCCGATGGACAACATCCCGTCCTACGACGCGCTCGGCATCCGCTACGAGAATGCCGCATTGCTCGCCAAGGCGGGCGTGAAGGTCTCGCTGCTCGAAACCGAGACGCACTACTCGCGCCGCATCCGCCAGCAGGCGGGCAACGCCGTGTCGTTCGGCATGACGTGGGATCAAGCTCTGCGTGCCGTCACGCTCACCCCCGCCGAGACGTTCGGCGTGGCGGGCCAATATGGATCGCTCGATGCCGGGAAGGTCGCCAACGTCGTGGTGTGGAGCGGCGATCCGTTCGAGCTGTCGACGGGGGTGGAGCACCTGTTCATCCGCGGGAAAGAGATTCCGCTGCGCAGCCGGCAGACGGAGCTGCTCGAGCGGTATCGGAGTCTGCCGCCGAAATACTAGGCGGTAGAAGGCGGTAATGGGCGGTAACGGGCGGTAGCGGTCGAACACGCTATCGCCCGTTGTCTTTTACAGCCTTATAGAGGCGCCACGTGAGAACGCCGGCGTGGTTTCTTAAGCGATCGAGGTCCTCCCAATTCTTCGCATCGAGATACTCCAGATCGCGAGCCAACCGGAAGATGACCGAGAGTTCGGATAGCGAGCCCAGGGAGATGTCCAGGAACCGGCGGAATTCACGCGAGCCGCGTTTGGCCGAACCCTCCGCCATGTTCGCAACGACCGAGAAGGCCGCGCGCCGCGCTTGAGAGGTTAGTCCGTAAAGCTCGTGCTTGGGGAACGCGCGAGTGGCTGTGTAAACCCGAAGCGTCAATTCGTAGCAGCGCTTCCACGCCTCAAAACGCTCGTAGGGCAGCATCCTCAAGTGTTGCAGGGAGGGCGAACGTACCGGTAACCCAAATCGCGCGAGGGGAACCCTTAAGCGGCAACACAAAGGGCGGCGGGACTTGCATCCCTACCGCCCATTACCGCCTTTTACCGCCCGTTACCGCCCCTTGCCGCCCTAGTTCTTCACCACCGCTCCCGCCGCCACCGGATACACGCTCACCTGTTGCCGCTGCTTGTCCTTGTGCTCGAACTTCACGTGGCCGTCGACCACGGAGAAGAGGCTGTCGTTCGACGCGCGGCGCACGTTCTTGCCCGGATGGAACTTGGTGCCGCGCTGGATGACGATGATGCTCCCCGCCGTCACGAACTCGCCGCCGTACCGCTTGACGCCCAGGTACTTGGGGTTCGAGTCGCGGCCGTTGCGCGAAGAACCGACGCCTTTCTTGTGAGCCATGCGTGCCTCAGCCGACCTTCACGTCGGCGATCTTGACTTCGGTGAAATCCTGGCGGTGCCCCGCTTTGCGGCGATACCCGGTGCGGCGCGCGAAGCGGAAGATGCGGATCTTCTTGCCCTTGCCGTGCCGCACCACTTCCGCGGTGACCTTCGCGCCCTTTACCGTCGGTTTCCCCGTCTCGACGTGCTTGCCGTCGGACGCCAGCAGGACGCGGTCGAACGTGACCTTACTCCCCGGCTCGGCGGCGAGCAGAGGCACCTTGATGGTGACCCCCTCTTCGGCCCGGAACTGTTGGCCGCCGGTCGTGAAAATGGCGTACGTCATAGGGCGCGAACTCTAATTGGGATACGGACTTCGGTCAAGTAGGGGCACGGCAGTGCCGTGCCCCTACGCCTACGCCACTGCGTACAATTCCGTCACGTCTCTGCCCGCCGGCTTCGCCATCATCCGGAATTCATCCAGCCGCATCATCGGGTCGTCGCGTACTTCGAGCTCGAGTCCCGTTTGCTTCTCCAACTGTCGTAAGAAGTTAGGCTCCTGCTCCACGAGGTACAGCGCCACCTCGGGGTGCAGCCGCACCGCGAGCTGGCGCTCCTTGTGGTCGGCACCGGCGCGCTTCAGCGAGCGCTCCATGCGCCGCACCACGACTTCGGGCCGGAACACACGTCCCGTGCCGTTGCACGTGGGGCAGTCCGTGGTCATCGACTGCCACAACGAGGGCCGGACGCGCTGCCGAGTCATCTCGATCAGGCCGAGCTCCGAGACGGCGAACGCCTTGGTGCGCGCCCGGTCCCGCCCCAAATGCGCCCGCAGTTCCTGCAACACCTTGTCACGATTGCCCCGGGTCTCCATGTCGATGAAGTCGACCACGATGATGCCGCCGATGTCACGCAGGCGCAGCTGCCGCGCCACTTCGCGAGCGGCCTCAATGTTGGTCTTGAAGATGGTGCTCTCGGGATCCTTCTTGCCGGTGTAGCGCCCCGTGTTCACGTCGATCGAGATCAACGCCTCGGTCGGCTGGATGATGAGGTAGCCGCCGGTCGGGAGATCGACCCGCTGCTTGAAGAGATTCCGGATCTCGGCCTCGATGTCGTATTCGTCGAACAGCGGCGTCTCGGCCTGGTACAACTTGACGCGCGACTGCAACTCGGGATCGATCTGCTTCAAGTACTGCTCGATCTCGTTGTAGAGCTGCTTCGAGTCGACGAGCAGGGAGTCGATCTTGTCACTGAACAGGTCCCGCACGATGCCGCGCGTGAGACTCGTCTCGCGCTGGATCAGGGCCGGGGCGCGCACCGACTGCGATTTGCGCTTGATCTTCTTCCAGAGACCGTAGAGATGGTCGATCTCCCGCTTGCAGCTCGCCTCCGTGAGGTCGTCGGCGACGGTGCGGATGATCCACCCCCCCGCGTCCTTCGGCACGAGCTTCGAGACCAAGTCACGCAGCTTGGCGCGCACGTCGCGGGCTTCGATTTTGCGGGAGACGCCGACCTTCGACGCGAACGGCATGTAGACGAGGAATCGGCCGGCGAGCGAGACCTGCGCGGTGACGCGCGGTCCCTTGGTACCGATGGACTCCTTGATGACCTGGACGAGCTTCGTCTGGCCGCGCTTCAGCTCGTCGCCAATATTGGGATCTTTGCGGCGAGGGCCGCGGCCACCACCGCCGCCGCCGCCCCCGTTTCCGCTGCCGTTTCCGTTGTCGTCATCGGCCCGTTCACCGGGCTCCTCGTCCTCCTCCGACTCGATCAGGTCCGAGGCGTGGAGGAAGGCGCTCTTTTCGGCGCCGATGTCGACGAAGGCGGCTTGGATCCCCGGCAGGACGGCTTCGACCTTGCCGAGGTAGATGTCACCCACCGAGCGGCGGGTGTCGGGACGATCGACCAGGAGCTCAACAAGACGGTCGTCCTCCAGGATCGCCACGCGGGTTTCCCGCGGGCTCCCGCTGATGAGAATCTCGCGCTTCAAAGCAGTTACCCTCGCGCCCGGACGGGAAACAGCCGTTCAGGAGCCTATGGTTATCCCAGCAATAGCTCAAAACGCCCGGAAGCTTGGGCGGAGAGATGAATCGATTGGGCAGGCGGCTGAGAGGCGCCAAAGACCAATGCATACGGTAAATCTAGGAAGAGCGAGCAGTTACGTCAATCAATCAGACTGCCCAACAACTGCCGCGCGATTACGATCCGCTGAATCTCGCTCGTTCCCTCGCCGATCTCGCAGATCTTGGCGTCCCGCATCATCCGCTCGACGGGATACTCCGTGGTGTAGCCGTACCCCCCGTGCAGCTGCACGGCCTTCGTCGTGGCCCGCATGCACAGCTCGGAGGCGTACAGCTTCGCCATCGCCGCCTCCTGCTTGAACGGATGCCCGTGCTGCTTGAGCCAGGCGGCGTGGTACACGAGCTGCTTGGCGGCCTCGATCTCGGTCGCCAGATCGGCGAGGGCGAAATGCACGCCTTGAAAGCTCGCGACCGGCTTGCCGAACTGCTTGCGGGTGGACGTGTACGCGAGGCACTCCTCGAACGCGCCTTCGGCGATGCCGAGCGACAGTGCCGCAATCCCGATCCGTCCGCCGTCGAGCGTGTGCAAGAATTGCCGGAAGCCGTTGTTCACGGGGCCCAGCACGTTCTCCTTAGGCACCACCGCGTCTTGGAAGATCAGCTCGCGGGTGTCGGAGGCTCTCCACCCCAATTTGTCTTCTTTCTTCCCGGATAGCACACCGTGGCACTTCGGCAAATCCGATGAATGCCCTATTCCGACGCGTTTCGTCTCCTCGAGATCGCAAGTGTCCTTGGTGACGATGAAGGCCGTGATGCCGTGCGTGCGCTTGGCGGTGGGGTCGGTGCGGGCGGTGACGGCGAAGATCTCGCCCACTCCGGCGTGGGTGATGAAGATCTTGGAGCCGTTTAGGACGTAGTGATCGCCCTTGTCGACCGCGACGGTCTTGGTCCCGCCGGCGTCCGACCCGGCCCCGGGCTCCGTGAGCCCGAAGCCGCCCAAGACTGCTCCGGCCGCGAGCAGCGGCACGTACTTCTTCTTCTGCTCCTCGGTCCCGAAGTCGACGATCGGCGAGGTGCCGAGCGTCGTGTGCGCACTCACGGTGATCGCGTGGCTCGCGTCGACCTTCGCGAGTTCGTGGATCACCGTGATGTACGACAGGTAGTCCATCCCCGATCCGCCAAGCTCCTCGGGCCACGGGATTCCGAACAAGCCGAGGTCGGCCATCTGCTTGATGTTGTCCCAGGGGAAGCGGCTCTCGAGGTCGTACTGGCGGGCGGTGGGCTTCACGACGTTCTGCGCGAAGTCCCGCACCATGTCTCGGACTTGCAGGTGGTGGTCGGAGAAGTAGAGCGAATCGTGCATGGGGGAAATATAGAGGCGGACCCCCGGTGCCCGTTAACCCCGGGGCGTGGCCCCGGGGTTAACACCACCCTGGCTAGGTCGGGACGCGATTCGGATGGCGTTTGAATTGGCCACCAATGTAGATCCGTACGGCGCGGACCTGCCTTCGGTCCAGGGATCCCGCGTAGTAGCCTCGGCACCACTGAACCCCGGAGCGGCGGGCAGACTCCGACTTCGCTTCTCGAACAAAGGCACTGATGGTCGCGTCGGGCGGGAAGCTAACGAGGACATGAACGTGGTCGGCGAGTACGGCTTGAGCATGGACTCGCACACGTGCGCGGCCCGCGGCGGCTAGAATCGCACCTGTGATCACGGGGACGGTCGCCCGACGAATGGTCGCCTGCCGTCGCCACGTGTGCCACGTAACGTGCACGTACAACCCGGTCGCGTGGTGCATTAGCCCTAGCTCGGGTGTGTTAACCCCGGGCCCATGGCCCGGGGTAAACGAACACCCTCGCAGCGGCCCTGTTTCTCAACCTGGGCAACGAACCCACAAACGTCGCACCCGGAACACTCGACGCTTGCCTCCCCGAAGTACTCGAGCAGCATGCGCCGCCGGCAGCGCCGAGCCTTCACGTAGCGCCGCATCGCCGGGGCGAGGTCGGCCCCGGCCCAGATGAGGTCCCGCCGGCGCCACAGGATGCGACAGTCCGCCGGCGCGCCGTCCCGCCCCGCACGACCGGCCTCTTGGTAGTAGGCCTCGAGCGTCCGCGGCGGACCCCAGTGGATCACGCGCCGTACATCGGGCTTGTCGATGCCCATGCCGAACGCCGACGTCGCGACCACGGTGCCCACCCGATCGCCGAGAAAGGCACGCAACACGCGCGCGCGGATCGCCGCGGTGAGTCCGGCGTGGTACGGAGCGGTACGCACGCCGGCGCGCAGGAGCGCGCGCGTCACCAGCTCGGTGAGGCGCCGCGTGGGCGTGTAGACGATCGCGGCTCCGGCGACTTCCCGCACCAATCCTCGGAGCCGCCGGAACCGCTCGCGATCGGTGGCGACGCGCTCGACGGCAAACGCCAGATTCGGCCTGTCGAACGACGTGACCACTACTTCGGCGCCGGGCAGACGGAGGACGTGCAGAATGTCGGCCCGCGCTGCCGGTGTGGCGCTGCCGGTGAGGGCGATAGTCGGCGGGTCGCCGAGGGCGGCGCGGAAGACGCCGAGCCGGCGATAGACGGGCCGGAAATCGTTTCCCCATTCGACGATGCAGTGCGCTTCGTCCACGGCGAGCAATGACACAGGGACCGCGGCCGCCCCGAGCAAGTGCACGAGCGACGCGAGTCGCTCCGGCGCGCAGTACAGCAGCGCCACCTGACCGGCCACCGTGGCGTGCTCGACGCGGCGTCGCTGCTCGGCGTCGAGCTGGCTGTTCAAGAACGCCGCGGCAATACCGTGCCGGCGCAGCGTCGCAACCTGATCCTGCATCAACGAGATCAACGGCGAGACGACGAGGGTGAGCCCGTTCGCGAGTAGGGCGGGTATCTGAAAGCACAGCGACTTCCCGGCCCCGGTCGGCAGGACGGCGAGCACACTCCGTCCGGCGAGCAGCGGACCGAGGACCTTGAGCTGGTGCACGCGGAAACGCGCGTGACCGAAGCGCTCGCCAAGAACGACGCGCGCCGCGTCCAGTCCCCCTCGGAAGGCGTGCACGGCGCCACGGTAACGCCGGCAGGGGATCGCCCCCCTACCCCAAAACCGCGTGCGTGGCCACGTTTACGCGCCATGCTCCCGAAGACGGCCCTTCCTTTGCTGGTTCTCGTGATGACTTCGACGCTCGACGCTCAAACGGTGCCTCTGCAGTATCCGCCGACCCGCAAGGGGGACGTGGTGGACGACTACCATGGGACGAGGGTGGCCGACCCCTACCGCTGGCTGGAGGAGGTGGATGCCCCCGAGACCGCGGCCTGGGTCGAAGCGGAGAACAAGGTCACCCTGGGTTATTTGGCCCAGATCCCCGAGCGCGAGTGGATCCGTCGCCGGCTCACGGCGCTGTGGGACTACCCGAAGTACGGCGCGCCGTTCACGAAAGGTGGGCGCTACTTCTTTTTCAAGAACTCGGGACTCCAGAACCAGGCCGTGCTGTATACGCAGGCGACCCTCACCGCTGAGCCGCAGGAGCTGCTCGATCCCAACACACTGTCGGCCGATGGCACGGTGGCGCTCTCGACGCTCGCGCTTTCCGAAGACGGACGCCTGCTGCTGTACAGTACGTCGGGGAGCGGATCGGACTGGCAGGAATTCCGTGTGCGCGAGGTCGCCTCGCGGCGCGATCGTCCCGATCACTTGAAATGGATCAAGTTCTCCGGCGCGGCCTGGACGCACGACGGCGCAGGATTCTTCTACAGCCGCTACCCCGAGCCCGCTCCTGACGGCGATGCGCTGCTGGCCGTGAATCGCGACCAGAAGGTTTATTACCACCGCCTCGGCACCGACCAGGCGGCGGACCGGCTTATCTACGAGCGCCCCGACCAGCCCGACTGGGGCTTCGCCGCCCATGTCAGCGCCGACGGTCGCTACCTGGTGTTCGCCGTTTGGCTCGGCACCGACCGCCGCAACCGAGTTTACTACCAGAACCTCGGCGATCCGCAGCAGCCTAAGCTCGACGGTCCGGTCGTGCGGCTGCTCGACGACTTCGACGCCGGGTATGAGTTCATCGGGAACGACGGGCCGGTCTTTTACTTTGCCACCGATTTGGATGCGCCGAAGAAGCGCGTGATCGCGATCGACACGCGGCACCCCGACCGGACTGCCTGGCGCGAGGTCATTCCCCAGGTGGAAGACGTGCTCGAAGGGGTGCAGATCATCCACGACACGTTCGTGGCGCGCTACCTCCACGACGCGCACTCGCGGCTGCGGCTCGTGGCGCTCGACGGCCGCAGCGGCAGTGATCTCGCGCTCCCCGGTCTGGGCGCGATCATCCAGGTGAGCGGCGAGCGGCACGATAGCGAGATGTTCTACGCCTTCACGTCGTTCCTCTACCCGACCACGATCTTCCGCCACGACTTCACGACGGGACAGACGAGTGTATTCAAGGCGCCGGAGATCGCGTTCGAGCCGTCGGGCTACGGGACGGTTCAGGTGTTCTACCGGAGCAAGGACGGCACGCGGGTCCCGATGTTCCTCACCTACAAAAAGGGCCTGCGCCGCGACGGTGCCAACCCGACGTACCTCTACGGCTATGGCGGCTTCAACGTGAACATGACGCCGGCGTTCTCGATCGGCGTCCTGGTGTGGCTCGAGCTGGGAGGGATCTACGCGCAGCCGGTGTTGCGCGGCGGCGCCGAGTACGGCGAGGAGTGGCACCAGGCGGGGATGCTCGGGAAGAAACAGAACGTGTTCGACGACTTCATCGCCGCGGCCCAGTATCTCATCGCCGAGGGCTACACCTCCCCGCCGAAGCTCGCGATCGGGGGTGGCTCGAACGGCGGGCTGCTCGTCGGCGCGGCGATGACGCAGCGGCCCGAGCTGTTCGGCGCGGCGCTGCCGGCCGTCGGCGTGATGGACATGCTGCGATTCCACAAGTTTACGATCGGGTGGGCGTGGGTCACCGAGTACGGCTCGGCGGACAGCGCCGCGCACTTCCCGTTCTTGTACGCCTACTCGCCGCTCCACAATCTCAAGGCCGGGACGCGCTATCCCGCGACGCTCGTGACGACCGCCGACCACGACGACCGCGTCGTGCCCGGCCACTCGTTCAAGTTTGCCGCGGCGCTGCAGGCGGCGCAGGCGGGACGGGCCGCCGTGCTGATTCGCATCGAAACCAAGGCCGGCCACGGTGCCGGCAAGCCGACAGCGAAGATCATCGACGAGCAGACCGACCGCTGGGCGTTCATGGTGCGCAACTTGAACATGACCCTGCCCCAGCCCCCGCCCCAGCCCTAGGAGGCGTTGTGCCGAAGGTGAACTGTTCTCTCTGCGATGCGCCGGTGAATGGCCGCGCCCTGGCCTCGCCGCAGAAGCTCGAGAATCGCATCATCGATCTGATCAAGGCCGACCGGCCGGAATGGGAGGGGAAGCGCGGCATCTGCCCGAGCTGCCTCGAGCAGTATCGCGCCAAGAAATTCGTCGGCTATCTCGAGGCCGAATACCATAAGCTCTCGGAGCTCGAGCATTCGGTCGTGTCGAAGATCACGCGGCGCGGCCGGGTGAGTAAGCTCGTGCATCAGGACTTCGAGTCCACGATGACGTTCGGGCAGCGCATCGCCGATAAGGTGGCGCAGTTCGGGGGCAGCTGGCGGTTCATCGGCCTGTTCGGCGGGATCCTCGTCGTCTGGATGGGCATCAACACGTGGCTTCTGACGCAGCGCCCGTTCGATCCCTATCCCTTCATTCTGCTCAACCTGGTGCTCTCGACCGTCGCGGCGCTGCAGGCGCCGGTGATCATGATGAGCCAGAACCGGCAAGCGGAGAAAGATCGGCTGCAGGCGAACCAGGACTACGAGATCAACCTGATGGCGGAGATCGAGATCCGCGACCTGCACGACAAGATGGATTCGCTACGATTCAAGCAGTGGCACGAGTTGTGGCACATCCAAAAGCGGCAGATTGAACTGCTGGAGCACCTCTGTGCGAAGGGAGCGAATCCGGAGCTCAAGATGCCGGAGCCGGCGCCCTACGTCCCGCCGGAGCTCTAGCCGGCGTCTTTCCAGTCGATGGCATAGGTGCGGCTGCACTCGGGGCACTTGGCGTCCTTCGCCCCTTCGGCGACGACATAGCGCGCGTGGCAACCGGGACAGACGAGGTGGGGCTCGCGCACCACGCTCCAGACCTTGGGCGCATCCTTGCGAACCTCGAGATCGCCGCGCGACATGCGGACCTCGACGTGATGTACGTCGAGCACCACATAGTCCTTCTGATCGTCCTCCACCACACGGTACCAGGCGCCGCGGCGCAGCCCCTGTTTCTCGGCCCGGTTGCCGCGACTGCGCGCCCACCCAATGTCAGCCATGCACGCCCCCTCCTCGCACGAGAACGAGAATCGCCGCCTGCGGCACGACGAGATACGTCTTGCCCTCGAACGTGATCTCGACGGCGGCCTTGCGGAAGAACAACGCGTAGTCTCCGACCTCGGCCTGCATGGGCAAGTACTTCACCTCGGCGCCATGAATCTTCCACGGCTCCTCGTCCATGCTGGTGGGTTCGGCCATCGGCGTCCCGGGACCGGTGGCGACGATGCGCCCGCCCTGGACCTGGCGGCCCTCGAGCGCGGTGGGCGGGAGGTAGAGACCGACGTTGGTGCGCTCCTCGCCCTCCTCCGGCGTGATGAGCACGCGGTCGCCTACGACGATCAGTCGTTTCGGCATATCGTCCGGCACCCCAGATGAGTAGCCCCGGGCGGGCGTTTTGCGCAAGTCGCAGGCGCTCCGTGACCTGCATCACGAGCGCAACGCTTGACACCGGCGGCGCGGTCGCTATCAATGAGGCGCCGCGCCCTGACCATCGCGCCGTTGCAGATCCGCGATCTCACTCCAAAGTGAGGGTCACGTGACCATACAATCCGTCACAGCTCAGAACGAACAGTGGCTCAGCATTCTCTCCCAGCTCAAAGATGTCGTGTGGGCGGGTGTGACGATGCTCGTCAGTTGGCAGTCATACCTGTTCCAACAACTGTTCGCGGGCTCCTTCTGGGCCGTGGCTGGCAAGATCCTGCTCCTGCTCCCACCCGCCGCGGTCCTGGTTGCCGGCGCCTGGGGGACGATGTTCTCCGTGTTCACCATACCGTTCCGTCTGGGGCGTGCAGGCTCGCTGCTCACCGGACTCCTGATGTCCTGGTGGGACGGGCTGCGGATGGCGTGGTTCTACTGGGCGGGGCTGGTGCGGTTTCTCGTCGTCCTGGTCGGATGGATCTGGGGCTTGCTCAAACTTGGGGTGCAGCTCGTCTGGGGCACGGTGAAGGGCGCGGTCACATCCCCGCTCGCGATGCTCGACGCGACCTCGCGCAGGCCTGGCGTGCCCTGGCCCTCGTTCTTCCTGTTGATCATTTGGTCCGGGGTCGAGGCGACCATCTTCACGTTCACCCTGCGGCCGACGATGGCGGAGCTGCTCGCCGAGCTCACGGGCTACGACGTGAACCCGCTGTTCATGATCCCGATTCTCTGGGTCTTCTTATACATCCTGATCGCGGGCAGTTTCGCCTGTATCCAGGTGCTGAACGACGCGATCAAGACGCGACAGGTCGGCCAGATCGTCGCGATGGTGGCTGTCGAGTTCGCTGTGGCGCTGTTCGAGGTACTGTTCCTGTACCGGGAGCTCGTCGACGCCATCACGCCGTGGCTCGCGCAGCAGGGGTTCACGCTGGGCGTGTTCGGCACCATCGGCCTGGCGCTGTTCGCGTGGGTGGGCGTCCGCGGCATGACCTGGTTCCTGTTCGGGCGTTTCGGCGCGCCGGCGATGCTCGGGCTCCTGGGGCGGACCGCGATGGGGCAGGAGTTCGGCGGCGGAGCGCAGGGCGGTTCGACGGCAGGACTCGACTTCTGGAAAGGGCCGATCAGCGCGCTGAAGGCTGAGCGCGAGTGGTTCAAGAAAGAGGGCAAGGAGGTCTTCGAGCTGATGTCGTTGCCGATCCTCGGGCTGCTCGCGGCGGGGTTCAACTTCCTGATCGTGGTGGTCCTGGGCAGGCCGCATTTCTCGCTCCCGTTCCGCTCGATCGACGAGGTCCTGGCGAGCACGCCGTTCGCCGGCAAAGCACACCCGGAGGGAGCGCACTGATGCGCCGCGCGATTGTGGTGCCGGCAGCGCTCCTCCTGGCGCTGGTGACGTGCAAACCGTCCCCGAACTCGCCGCCGCCCAAGTCGACCCTCGTGGTCGGGATTGACGTGTCGGGCTCGTTCCGAGAGACGCCGTACTTCAACGACGCGATCGATTTCGCGGCGCTCTACATCTACGCGCACCTGCACGGCGTCGATGGGGTCCAGCAGAACACGGAGATCTTCGTGGGCTCGCTGGGCGGCGAGCGCCCGGGGCAACCCAAGACGTTCCACCCGATCCAGGACCTCACGGAGAAGACCCCGCAGGAGATCGCGGCTTCGCTGCGCGCCTGGTTCCCCGAGACCGACCCGATCACGGACTACAACGGCTTCTTCCAGCGCCTGTCGGTCCACATCCGGCGACAGAACCTGGTGCTGGCACCCCTCAACGTCGTGATGTTTACAGACGGTCAGCCGGACTTTCCGGGAGCGGGTCGCCTGACGACCGAGCAAAGGTTTGGCCGCGTCGACATGAGCCCCCTGGAGTACCTATCCCGAAGCGTAACGGTGCGCGTCCTGTACGTCCGGCCCGTCGTCGCCCAGAATTGGGAGCGGTTGATCAAGCGTCAGCGAGTGCGCGTCTGGACTCAGGACGCGGACATCATGAAGGGCTGGCGCCGCCACGAGATCGCCGGCGCGGACCTGGCTCAGGAGGATTCGCTGCTGAGCTGGATGAAGCAGATTGTGGACTTCCGCGTGCGGCGGGGCAAAATCCTCTAGGAGACGGCCCGTACCCAGGCCCCCGGATCGGGCGCCGCGTGGGGCACCAGGGCCCGGAGCAGCTTGTACCGCAGTTTGGCGAGGCCGCGCAGTTCGCGGCCTCGCTGCACGAGGGGGATCAGTCTTGCCGCGCGCCGCCGCAGCGCCGTGCGGGGCGCGCGCCACTCCTGGCCCCGTCCCGGCCGGTACTGCGCCCACCCAATCGAGCCGCACAAACCTGCCGGCCCGAAGTCGTCCGACGCGAGCAGCTCCTCGACGAATACCCGAATCGGCCCCTCAAAGGTGTGCAACACGTCGTGTAGGGCCACGATCGCGCCGTCCGCCAGGTGGCGGCGGAACAAGTCGATGTCCTCCTTGGCGCCGGCGTAGGTGTGATCGCCGTCGATCCAGAGGAGCCTGATGGGGCGATCCCAGCCCCGCGCCAGGTCACGCGAGAACATGCGATGCACCTCCACCACCCCTGCGACCCCCGCGTTCCGCAACGTCGCCTGGAAGTCGTCCCACGACGACTTCTGCCCTTCCAGGTCGGGGTCGGTCACGGATGGCGCCGTGTGCGGATCGACGGTGACGACCTTGCCCAGGCCGTAGCGCGCGGCGATCGAGGCGAGTCCCACGGTGGATTTGCCCTTGAAGCTGCCGATCTCGAGGATGGTCCCCTTCCCGGGCGCGCACGCCGCGGCCAGTGCCAGGAAACGTGCCTCGCGCTCGGTGAGGAACCCCGGAGCGGGCCGCACGAGGGTCCACGCCGCCTCGATGGCCGCCGGGAGATCTACAGGGGGGGTCAGCAGAACTTGTCGAATGCGGCGGTCAAGTCGGCTGCGATGTCGCGCGCGTTGCGGCCTTCGATGTTCTTACGCTCGAGCATGAACACCACCTGCCCGTCCTTCAGCAGCGCGATCTGCGGCGACGACGGGGCAAACCCCGTGAAGTATCCACGCGCACGGGTCGTGGCCTCGGCGTCCTGCCCGGCGAACACCGTCACGAGCTTAGCCGGCCGAGGCGCGTGCTGAATCGCGAGCGCAGCCGCCGGCCGAGCGTTGCGCGCGGCGCAGCCGCATACGGAGTTGACCACGACGAGCGTCGGCGCCTTCTCCCGGCCGAGGACACCGTCCACTTCGTCGCGGGTGCGCAGCTCGGCGAAGCCGAGGCGCGTCAATTCCTCGCGCATAGGGCGCACCAGCTCGGGGTCGTACATGGGGACGTTGAGGCGTGTCATGCGAAAAAGCTAATAGCTGATCACGGCCTGAAGTAGTACACGAGCTTGCCGGTGAGCTGGCCCCGCTCCGGACGGCCCCAGGGAATGCCGTCATTCAGCCCGGTGGGCCAGCCGCTGTTCCACACGAGGTAGACGTCGCTTCCCAGGTTCGGGATCCAGTGAAAGCGCACGTTGAGCCGCAACCGCTCGGACTCGTTGTCATGCTGGACAAACAGCGTGCCGGAGAGTCGCGGCGACGCGGCGACGTCGAGTCGCAGCCGAGCCGACCGGGCGATGAACCGGCCGGCGGCGAGCCGCACATTCTGCTGTTCGAATTCGAGGTTCGTGATCAGATGCGGCGCGGTCCGCACGGTGAGCGCCGTCGCCACTTCGGTCCCGGTGCCCGTGTAGAAGTCTCCTGCTGACGTCGTGAGATCGATCCCCAAAGGCCGGCCCGCTGAGCTCTCGACGCTCAGCTCGGCGCGATCATACCAGTAGTGTCCGGCGGCGATCGTGTCGCCCGGGAAGATCTCGAACGGCGCCGCGGGGACGTCCTCGAAGCGCTGCAACGTCAGCGCGAACCGGTCACCGCTCTCGAGCTCGCCGCCCAGCGGGGAAACGGTGAACGACGCATGCGAGCGCGGCCCGTCGAGATGGGTGGTGACATCCCACTCGATGAACGTGAAGTGCAGGCGCCGAATGCCCCACCGCTGCGGCCGCGGAAAGAAATCGACGTGACCGGTATGTCGCACCACGCCGGTCTCGAGCACGAAGCCCAAGGCGGGGTGGTAATCCGCCCCCGTCACGTTCACGCCGACGAAGTTGTCCCAGCGGTCATTCGGGTAGTCGATCCCGAGCCGAGCCGCTCCGCCGACTGGCGCGCCCGCCGAGTCGCGCTGTGCGCTGGCGAAGCCGAGGATCACGAGGTTCTGGCGCCGCACCCGGAGAGGTACGTTGAAGTCCACGCCGCCCGCGAGGTCGGGTCCGCTTTTCGTGAGCATCGCGCCCACGAACCCGTTCGCCAGCACGTCGCGGCGCGCGCGCGCGACTAAGTCCCAGGCGTCCTCTGTCCCGCCGGTCCGTACGGCGAGCAATCCGATCCGCTCGCGGCCGACGCGCCCGGTGAGCCGCGCGCCCGCCACCAGGGGGATCGGTGTCCCGTCGGACGCGAGCCCGATGCGGCGACTGTAGAAGATCTGCTGGCGCCCTTCCTGGCCGAAGGCGAACACACTGCTCGATTCGAGAAAAAAGGGACGCTTTTCCGGGAAGAACAGCGGAAACCTGGTCAGATTGACGACCTGGCGGTCGACGTCCACTTGCGCGAAGTCGGTGTTGGCGGTGAGGTCCAATGTGAGCGCACCATTCAGCGCCACCTTCGCGTCGAGACCCACTTTGGCCGTGGTCTCGCCGAGCGCCACCACGCTGTCGCTCCCGTCGGGGCGGAATGCCCGCTCGCGCATCGCGCCCGTCGTGGCGGCGTACGGCCGTAACTCTGCCGGGCTGCGCCCCGGCAGATCTCTCAACTCGTCCAGGACGCCCTCCGCGGGCATGTAGAGGAGTCCTTCGGTGCGGCGCCACGCGCGCCAGAGGACCTGTTCGTTCGTCCGGCGGATGACGCGCCGGAAATTCGCTCCCCAACGGCCGTCACCGGGGCGGTACCGCAGCGTCTGCCAGGGGATGAGCACTTCCGCGGTCCACCCGCTCGCTGTGATCCGCGCGCGCGCCTCCCATACGCCGTCCCACTCGTCGTTGTCGCCCTCGAAGCTCGCAACTTCGGCGTCTTTCAACGCGCCGTTGGGGTTGACGCTGAACACGAGGCCCGAGCGATGATCGTACAACGGATCGAGCAGGATCGAGAATGAGTCGTCGGAGTCGAAATCCGCATCCCGGCGCAGTTGCGCGTGCCGGATCGCGTCGGGCCGGGTGTCGTAGGCCCACAGTCCGACGTAGAGACCGCGCGGCGTCGAGAGGATTCGCACCACCGTCCGCTCGGTGGCGGGCCTGCCCTCGGCGGGCTCCTGCTGGGTGAAGTCGGTGATGGAGTCCGTGGTAAACCAGGCGGGCTCGTCGGGGACGCCATCGAGCCGCGGCACATTCGACGTGCGCGTCACGCGGACCGCGGCGGGCTGCTGGGCAGCCGCGAGTGCGCCGAGGGCGAGCAGCAGCGCGATCATCGCGCCTTGACGAACCGCAACACGAACGCCGCGCCCAGCAGCCCGACGGCGATCCAGACGATCCAATCGCTTTCGAGCACCATCCCGACGAGCCCGACGACGAGCCCGATGCCGCCAAGCCACATCTTCGCGGCGACGACCTTCACTTCTTGAGGAATGCCGTCAGCGCAGCGCGGAAATCCGGCGTGCTGCGGCTCACGGCGTTCACGTCGGCGCCGAGCCGGATGCCGTCCTCGAAGCTCAGGCCGTCGAGCTGGTAGAACTGCTGCTTGGTAAAGGCGAGCGCCGACGGGCTGGCGGCCGCGAGCGCGCGCAGTACGTCGCCGGACTGGTCCTCGAAGTCCGCGTCCTCGTACACCCGCGATACCAGTCCGACCGCCGCGGCCTCGGTCGCGTCGAGCAGCCGGCCTGTGGCCGCCAGATCGAACGCCACCTTTTCGCCTACCGCCCGCTTCAGCAGCGTCATGACGATCGCGGGGACGAACCCCCGCTGTACCTCGGGATACCCGAACTGGGCCGACTCGGTGGCGAGCACGAGGTCGCATCCGGTCGCGACGCCGCACCCGCCGGCGAGGGCGCGGCCCTGCACGATCGCCACGATGGGCTTGGGAAGCTGCCGCATCCGTACGAAGATGCTGCCGAACTGCAGGGCGGTCTGACGGTTCTGCTCCACGGTCTGATCGGCCGAGGCCAGCAGCTCATTCAGATCCATCCCCGCGCAGAAGTCCTGCCCCGCCCCGCGCAGCGCCACCACGCGCACTTCGGCATCGAGATCGGCGCGCTCGAGCGTCGCGAGTAGCGCGTCGATCATCGCCGCGTCGATGGCATTGCGCTTGTCGGCGCGGTTGAGCGTCGCCGTGAGCACGCCGCCCGCCAGCGTGACGAGCACCCTATCCGTCATCGCGGCACCTCGATCTCCATCCGCAGCAGCGCCGTCGAGAAGACCTTGCCCTGTGCGTCCGTCTTGAGCGAGATCGTCCCACCGCCGTCCAGTGCCCCATGCAGCAGGAAGTTCAGCGCATGGAGGTTCGGCAGCTCGAACCGCTCGACCTTGCCCTTGATCATGCCCTTAAAGTGGCGTGCCACGCGCGCCGCCGTCACCTGCTTCACGAGGACAGGATAATCCTGCGGCCGCCGGGCGATCAGGCCCACGTTGGCGGTGTCGCCCTTGTCACCCGAGCGCGCATGGGCAATCTCGAGAAGTTGCTTTTTCACACCGCGACCACCTCCACCGTCGGCTTTACCAGTTGCTTGTCGATCAGCGCCGGCCAATAAGCCACGATCTCCTCCGGCTTGGGCCGCCCCCCGGCGAACCCGGTCACGCTGGGTGGGCCGTTCAGGATGAGCGGGGCGATCTCGCGCGTGAACCGCTCGACCGGCCCCTCGGTCCGCGCCCGCACGCCGACGCGCAGCTGCACCTCGGGGGCGTCGACCGAGTCCAGGGTCGCCCGGGCGAGACGCCCGTGGGTGGCGTCCACACCGACGAACTCGGTGTGGATCGCCTCGAACTCGAGCTTCAGGTCCTTGAGACGCTGCCGCAGCACGCGATCGGCAGCCTGGGCCTTCTCGAGCGCGTCGGGCCAGGCGTACACGAGCGTCCCTACCGCCTTGTAGCCGTAGAAGTAGGCGATAGACACTTTGAGCTTATCCGTCGCCGGTTTTCCACGGACACCTGACACCCGCACCCTGTCCTTGCCGGCCTGCTTCAGCTGGATCGTCGTGAAGTCGGCCACGCAATCGGGCGTGATGTACTCCCCGGGATTCCCCATCTCATACACGAGTTGCTCGGTGACGCCCGCGACGTCGATGCGACCCCCCGTCCGGGGATGTTTCACGATGTCGAAGGAGCCATCGGCGCGCGCTTCCACAATCGGGTACCCGACGTTGGCGAGGTCGGGCACGCGCTGCCAATCGATGAGCCGGTTGCCGCCGCTCGCCTGCGCGCCGCACTCGATGATGTGTCCGGCGACCGTACCGGCCGCCAGCCGGTCCCAGTCGCTCGCGCTCCAGCCAAAGGCCTGAATGAGGGGTGCGAGTGTGAGCCCCGTATCGGTCACCCGCCCGGTGATCACGATGTCCGCGCCTTGCTGCAACGCGGCGACGATCGGCCACGCGCCCAGGTACGCGTTGGCCGAGAGGACGCGGTCCCGCACCTCGCGCAGCCCGCGGCCGGTGTCGAGGTTGTCGAGGGTGTGACCCCGTGCCAGCAGTCCGTCGAGCCGGTCGAGCAGGTCGTCGCCCGACACGACGCCGATCTTGAGCTTCCCTGCGAAACCAAGCCGGCGTGCCTCGTCGGCGACGGCCGCCGCACAGGCGCGGGGGTTCACGCCGCCCGCGTTGGCGGTGACCTTGATCTTGCGCTCGGCGAGGATGGGCAAGATCCGCTCCATCAGCGGGATGAAGTCCTTGGCGTAGCCGAGCGAGGGATCGCGAGACTTCTGTTTCTGCATGATGGACATCGTGACTTCGGCGAGATAGTCCATCATGAGATAGTCCACCGGCCCGCCCGTCACCTGGCGATACGGCGCTTCCAACCAGTCGCCCCAGAACCCCTGCCCTGCCGCGATGCGGACGGTCCCCGAGGGACGCGTCACCGCTGTACCGCGGTTCGCCGCGCCGCAGGGGACCCCGTCGCGGCCGTGACCCGTGTCTCGACCAATGCCCCGAATCCCCCCGGTAGCTCGAGCGCCGACGCGGCTGGCGGCGGCACAGGGACAGCGGTCCGACCTCCGGCCACGACGGAAAGGTCGCTCCCGTTGCCGAGTGCCTTGTCCTTGCCGAGGAACCGGATCTGGGCCACGCCGCGCCACGTGTGGCCCGGAAGTTTCGCGAACGCGGGGTAGAATTCGACCGTGAGCGGCCGTCCCTGCAGCTTCTCCGGCACCAGGAAGCTCAGACGCCCGAAGGCGTAGTTCACAGCCTCATTCCCGCCAGGAAGCTGCTGGCCGGTCGAGTCGTAAACGGTCACGCTGAAGTCCGTGAGCTCGTCCCAGAGATCGGGTGTGAGCTGCACATCGACCTCCGCGCGTTTTGCCCACGCCGGCGCCCGTGCCAGCAGGGTCTCGGCGGGCAGTCCCCGCCCGTTGAGGGCGTAGGTTCGTTCCGCACCGACCACGGTGTGCGTCACCCGTCCCAGGACGGTCGCGTCGCGGACGCTGGAGGCTTCGAGGCCGCTACCCGCTGCCGCCGGCACGAGCGCCACGGCACCCAGCTCGGCGCGGACCGTCGCCGTGGCGCCCGCGAGCGGGGGCGCCACCACGTCCAGCTCGTACACTCCCGGCACCAGGTCCTCGCCGCGAACCGTGACGACCGCCGTGCCGGGGTTCTCGCCGCCCACCTCTACGTCCTGGGGCGCGGACCGGGCGGGTGCACCGTTGGGCTCGAACAGGCGGAGGGTGGCCCGTTGCTGCTGGGAATCGGGGAGGGTCACCGTCGTGCGCAGCGTCGCTCCCGGTTGCGGGGCGCGGAGAAAGTAGCGTCGCACGCCCGCGGGACCGATCCCGCGCCGCTCGTCAGACAGCGGTTTCGCGTCCAGCTCTTGAGGCACGATCACCGTGTTCACGAGCGTGAACAGCGGACCCGCGAGGGTGTCACTGGGGTTCCGAGCCGTCACCGTGCCGACGTAGACGCCGGGCGCCGCCAGGGCCGCACGGGCGTAGGTGACGGCGATGTCGGTCACGCGTGGCGCCGCGTCCACCGTTTCGGGCACCGCGAGCCACGGCACGTCGGCGCGCAGCGCGAACTGGGCAGCGCGCAACCCGGCCAGGTGGCGCACGGTGAACGTGGCCCCCGAGTCGCCGGTCAATCCATCGCGGTAGTAGGCCGCGGACGCGCCGCTGGTTGCGACCTGGACCGCGTACACTGAGCCCTGGTGTCCGGCCTTGAGCCACTGGTACGCTGCTTCGAGCCTCGGCATTCCGGCGCCCTGATCCACGATGGTCGCACCCGGGAATGGCCGGGCCGACACCCGCAGCGCCTGCACCACGTCCGACGCGGTTGCCCGTCGCCCCTCCTGCGCCAGCGCCGAGACGAGGCAGGCGAGGAGTCCGGTGGCGTGTGGCGCCGCCATGCTGGTGCCGAGCTTGATCTCATCTCCGGTGGCCCAAGGAGGCACGACCGAAAACGCCACGCCGGGCGTGACTACGTCGGGCTTCACCAACTCTCCACCGCGCGAGCTGAACCAGGCGAGGACGTCGCGAGGCGCAGGCACCCCCGGCTGGGGAGCGCGGGCGAACACCCCCGGGAACGTCGCGCCGACCGACAGCGCCAGATCGGCCGAGCCGGGGAAGCCCATCGTCGAGAGCCCAGGTCCGTCGTTCCCGGCGCTGATCGCCATGACCACGTCGGGATGGGACGCGAGGAAGGCGTCCACGAGCGAATCCATCACGGCCCGTCCCTCGTGCTCGTTTCCCACGCCGAAGCTCAGGTTGATCACGAGCGGGAGATTGCGCGCCGCCGCGAACCGGGCGGCGTAGTCCATCGCCCGCCACATGCTGGCGTGCACGGTGACGCCGCCGCGCGCGTTGTTCGCGATCTTCAGGCCGATGACTTGCGCCCCCGGGGCCACGCCGTCGAACCCGGCGACGTTGAAGAGGTCGTGGCCCGCGGCGATTCCGGCGACGTGCGTGCCGTGCGCCGACGTGTCGAAAAAGAGATCGAGAGTCGGTGCTCCGGCGGCTTGCTCCGTGAAGTTCGCGACCAGTGTCAGCGGGCGCCTGCCCAGCGCGATCGTCTCACGGCCCTGGCGGTAGTCGTGCAGCGGCATCTCGTCCTCAAACGAGCCGTCGAGGTTCGTGTCGAGGAACGCCACCCAGCCATCCGTCGCCTTGACGACGACAATGGGGAAGACGTCGGTGTTCGCGCCGTTCCCGTTTACGTCTCCCGCGGGGAGCGGCCCGAGCGGCAGCTCGCGGAACACGCCGGCATACCAGGTGGTCGCCGCGGTGAGACGGCCGATGCGCGCCGCCCCGGCCAGCAGCGCGCCATTGACGCGCACGCGTCCGTCGGCATCCGGAACGACCGGCGTCAGGTCGATGCGCCCCTCCCCCGAGAAGTCCCGCAGGTCGAGGATCTTGGGCCCACCGGTGCTCGTCATGATCAATCCCGCGACGCCGGGGTCGATCCCGCTGTCGAGAATCGCGATGATGACGCCGCGGCCGTCGTACGTGGGGTGTGCGGTCCGAAACGCATCGACTCCGGTGCTCCTGAGCGGCATGAGGCCCATCAGAAACGCCACGGGTGGCTCCAGCGCCGGCTCGGCACGCGGCGCCGGCGTCGCGTCCGCCGGTGCGCTAGCCGGCGCCTTCGGTACGGGCGCCGTCGCACGCGGCTTACCGGCGTTGGTGGCGGGGGCGCACGCGGCGCTGAGAGCAAGGAGGGCACCCAGTGACGACCGCATTATGGATGACTCGGCAACGTGAAGGCCCCGAGGTGGGGGCCGGTGAACTCGGACGACGCCTCGAGCAGAAACGCGAGCATGTCGCGCGTTTCGTCGGGCGTCAGGATCGCATCCACGAAGCCGCGGGCAGCGGCGAACTTCGCGTCGAGTTGATGCTCGTAATCCGCCCGCATCGCATCGACGGCCGCGGCGTTGTCGGGCTTCGCGGCGTCGGCGCCGTAGACCGCCTGGATCGCCGACTCACCCTCCATGACCCCCATCCGGCCGGTCGGCCAGGAGACGACGAAGTCGGGATCGAAGCCCTGTCCCGCCATCGCGTAGTAGCCGGCGCCGGACGCGTGGTTGACCGTCACCACCAGCTTGGGAACGGTGGCCGTCGCCATGGCCTCGACGAAGCGCGCACCCGCCCGGATGATCCCCGAATGCTCGGCGTCGGTGCCGACCATGAACCCCGACACATCCTGAAGGAACAGCAGCGGGATCCGCTCGCGGTCGGCGTTCTCGATGAAATAGGCCACCTTCTCCGCGCTCTCCGTGTAGACGATCCCACCGATCTTTGGTGGTTCGGGGGGCCCGCCTTTCTTCTTGGTGCCCTTGATCACGCCGCGCGAATTGACGATGAGCGCCACCTGGCGGCCCTCGATCGCGCCGTGGCCGCAGATCATCTCGGGCGCCACGTCGGGTTGGAACTCATCGAGGCGCCCGGCGTCGAGCAGGCACTCGAGCACCGCCCGCACGTCGTAGCTCATGCGGTGGTCGGCGGGGATCAAGTCGTACAGCTGCTTCGGGTCACGCTTCGGCGCCGAGTGCGTGCGTCGCGCGGTGACGCCGTGCGGCAGCCGCCCCACGTACTCGCGGATCCGCAGCAGGCACTCACGGTCGTCCTTGGCGCGGTAGTGCGCGACCGCGCTCACCGACGTGTGCGTGGTGGCGCCGCCGAGCGATTCGGCGTCGACGACCTGACCGGTCGCGCCCTTGACGAGGTTCGGTCCGCCCAGCCCCATGAACGACGTGCCCTCGACCATGAAGATCACGTCGGACAGCGCGGGCAGGTACGCGCCTCCCGCGATGCACGGGCCCATCACGGCCGAGATCTGTGGGACCTTGAGGTAGCGACGCATGATGGAGTTGTAGTAGAAGATCCGCGCCGCGCCGTACTGCCCCGGGAACACGCCCCCCTGGTAGGGGAGGTTGACGCCCGCGGAGTCCACCAGGTAGACGATCGGGATGCGCTGGCGCATCGCGATCTCTTGGGCGCGCAGAATCTTCTTGATCGTCTCGGGCCACCACGACCCGGCTTTGACGGTCGCGTCGTTGGCGACGATGACGACCGGCCGCCCGCCGATGCGGCCGAGCCCAGTGACGACGCCGGCGGCGGGCGCCTGCCCGTCGTACTGATCCCACGCCACCAGCAGCCCGATCTCGAGCCAGGGGCCGCCTTCGTCGAGCAGGGCCGCGACGCGCTCGCGGGCGGTCAGTTTCCCCTGCTCGTGCTGGCGGCGGACCTTGTCGGGCCCGCCGCCCTGCTCGAGGCGCGCGCGTAGCTCGCGGTACTCGTCGCTGAGCGTCTTGAGGCGGCTCACGACCTACGCCGCGACATGCGCCGCCGCCCACTCCTGGATGTACTTGATGAGGTCCGACGTCGGCGTGCCGGGACCGAACAGCTTGCCGGCGCCCTGCCGCTCGAGGGCCGTCATGTCTTCCGGCGGGATGATCCCGCCGCCGGTGAGCAGCACGTCCTGGCGGCCGGCGGCGTCCAGCAGCTTGCGCACCCGCGGGAACAGCGTCATGTGGGCGCCCGACAGGATCGACAGGCCGACCACGTCCACGTCTTCCTGGATCGCGGCCTGGGCGATCATCTCGGGGGTTTGGTGCAGCCCGGTATAAATCACTTCCATCCCGGCGTCGCGCAGCGCAGCCGCGACCACCTTGGCCCCACGGTCGTGCCCGTCGAGCCCCGGCTTCGCGACGAGGATGCGGATCGGGCGCCGGCGCTTGGGCATCAGGCGCGGAACCGCAGCAACGCCGCCAAGCCGTCCACCACCCGGCGCGCCTTGTCGTCGTAGAGCACGTCCACCTGAGCGCGCTGGCGCAGCGCCTCTTCGACGGCGTCGTCGATCCGGGGGTCGTCGTCCTGGCCGTCGGCGAGGAGGGTGCGCACCTGACCGCGCGCCAGGGTCTTGAGGGTGGCGTCGATCCCGTTGACGGCCCATCCCGTCCCCACGCCGTCCTTCACCGCGTCGGCGTGCGCGCGCTCCCAGGCGCGCTCCCGCTCCTCACGCAGCGCCAGCGTCGCCTCGCGCACTTCGGCGGCGGTCGCCTGCTTGGGGTTGAGCTTGACGACGCCGAGTACCAGATCGTGGAGGTAAGTATGGAGGTGCGGCACCACGGCTCCCGCGTCGACCCCGACGCCGGCCACCACGAGGCCGGTGAGGGGCCGCTGACTGTGAATCTGGAAGATGCGATCGGCGACGTGCGCGTAGAGGCGCTGTTTTTCAGCGCGGATCCGCGTGTGATAGTTGTGCTCGCCGGCGCTCCCCGATGGCGCCGCGTGGAATCGGCTACCGCGGGACGCGTCGATACCGGCGAGCGACGTCAGCTCCACGCAGTCGAACGCCGTGACCTCGAAAAAGCGGGCTGCCGTCCGGTCGCACGCCGCCACGAGAATCGTCCCGAACTCCTCCTCCAGTGCCACGAGCTCGCGCACCAGAGGCACGCGGTCGACGCCCAACCGGGAGCGATGCACGTGCGGGAGCGCCAGCGCCTCGAACAGCCGCAACCCGTGCGAGGCGAAGACCGCGATGCCGCGAGTGGACGGCAGGCGGCCGGGGTCCTCGAAGTACTCGAGCACCCGGCCGAGATCGGCGGCGATCGCCTCGCGGTCGGCGCGCTCCAGGGGGCGCCGCGCCAGGGCCGTGACCGTCTCCCGCACCCGGTTCTTCATCTTGATGAGGTACTTGCCGCGGGTCTTGTCACGGGGCTCGAGCTTCAGGTAGCAGGAGACGACCCAGTGGGGACCGGGTGCAATCGCGGCCAGGGCCGCGACGCTGGCGTGCAGGTCCCGCTCGATGGGTACCACCGCCGCCTTGCTCACGGTTAGAAGAACACCGGCTCGCGATATGCGCCCCAGACGCGTTCCAGGGCGTGCCGAATCTCGAACAGAGTCGCGTACGCGCGGGCGCAGTCCAGCATCGGGCCGATCACGTTGCGATCGGCCTGCGCGGCCTGGCGCAGCGCCTCGAGTCGCCGCTCCACCAGCGCATTGTCGCGCTCGGCCCGGAGGCGGGCCATGCGGCGTTTCTGCCCGTCCTCGGCGTCGTTCGACACCTTGAGGATCTCGACGGGGTGGTCCTCGTCAGACAGGAACTCGTTGACGCCCACGATGACCTTCTCGCCCGCTTCCGCCTGCCGCTGGAACGCCGCGGCCGACTGGGCGATCTGCCGCTGGAACCAGCCGGCTTCGATCCCCCGGACCACGCCGCCCACCGACGCGATCTCGGCAAACAGGGCTTCCGCCTCTCGCTCGATCTGATCGGTCAGCGCCTCGACGTAATAGGAGCCGCCCAATGGATCGATGACCTCCGCGACGCCGGTCTCGTGCGCCAGGATCTGCTGAGTCCGGAGCGCCACTTGCACCGCCTGCTCGGTGGGCAAGGCCAGGGTTTCGTCGAGCGAATTTGTATGGAGCGACTGCGTACCCCCGAGGACTGCCGCGAGCGCCTGATAGGCGACCCGCACGATGTTGTTGAGCGGTTGCTGGGCCGTGAGCGTCACGCCGGCCGTCTGGCAGTGGAACCGCATCATCCATGAGCGCCCCTGCTTCGCGCCGAACCGCTCCCGCATGTGCCGCGCCCAGATGCGGCGGGCCGCGCGCAGTTTGGCGATCTCCTCGAAGAAGTCGTTGTGGATGTCCCAGAAGAACGACAGCCGCGACGCGAAGCTATCCACGTCGAGGCCGCGAGCGACACCGCGCTCGACGTAGGTGAATCCGTTCGCGAGGGTGAACGCCAGCTCCTGGGCGGCGGTCGCGCCCGCTTCGCGGATGTGGTAGCCCGAGATCGAGATCGTGTTCCAGAGCGGCGTGTGGGTCGCGCACCACTCGAACATGTCCACGATGACCTTGAGCGCCGGCTCGACGGGATAGACCCAGGCGTGCTGGGCCATGTATTCCTTGAGAATGTCGTTCTGTACGGTGCCGCGCAGGTTCGCGATCGGTACGCCTTGTTTCTCCGCCGCCGCGACGTAGAAACAGAACAGGATCGCGGCCGGGCCATTGATCGTCATGGAGGTCGAGACCTGGTCGAGCGGGATGCCGCGGAACAGGTCCTCCATGTCGGCGAGCGACGCGATCGCGACGCCGCACTTGCCGACTTCGCCCTCGGCCCGGGGATGGTCGGAGTCGTAGCCCATCAGGGTGGGGAAGTCGAACGCGACCGAGAGGCCGGTCTGGCCGTGCTCCAGCAGGAACTTGTAACGGCGGTTCGTATCTTTGGCGCTGCCGAAGCCGGCGAACTGACGCATCGTCCAGAGTTTGCCCCGATACATCGTGGGGTGGATGCCGCGCGTGAACGGATACGCGCCCGGCGTGCCGAGCTGGCGCTCGACGTCGAACCCCGCGAGATCCTCCGGCGTGTACACCGGCTTCCGGTCGATGGTCATTCGGGCGCCCCCCGCCCTGCCCCCGCACGCACCTGGTCCAGAATCTCGTCCGCGACGTCGTAGGGACTGCGCGCGCCCTCGGTCACCTCGCCGAGCCGCTGGGCCAGCAGCTCCTCCGCCCGCGTCTCGTCCCACACCCACTGGCGCACGGCACGATTCACCACGGCGCGCGTCCGCGCCGCGAGGCGGCGCGCGCGCCGCTCGACGAGCTTACCGCTGCCCGCGAGGTACGCGTGATGCCGGTCCAGCGCCGCGACCAGCTCGGCGACGCCTTCACCTTTCGAGGCGACGGTCATGAGGACCGGCGCTTCCCAAGCGTCGCCCGTTACCGCCCCTTGCCGCCCTTTACCGCCTTTTACCGCCCGGGTTGTGGGGTTGTGGTGCGGGGTGATGTGCGCGAACGCGTTTCCCCGCCGAATCCCGAGCATCACCTCGACTTCTTGCTTCAGCTTGTCGGCGCCCGGGCGATCGCTCTTGTTGATCACGTAGATCTCGGCGATCTCCATCACCCCGGCCTTGAGCGTCTGGATGCCGTCTCCCGACTCGGGAACGAGCACCAGCACCGTGGTTTCGGCGGTCGCGGCGATGTCCAGCTCGGTTTGCCCGACGCCGACGGTCTCGATGAGGATGCGGTCGAACCCGAACGCCTCGAGCACGTCCGCCACCTCTTCGGTGGTGGTGGCGAGGCCGCCCTGCGCGCCGCGCGTCGCCATCGACCGGATGAAGACACCCGGGTCGAGGCTCACCGACTCCATGCGAATGCGGTCGCCGAGCAGCGCCCCGCCCGTGAACGGGCTGGTGGGGTCCACGGCGACGATCGCGACCTTGAGGCCGCGATCGCGGTACTGCTGGATCAGCCGCTCCGTGAGGGTGCTCTTGCCCGCCCCGGGCGGCCCGGTGATGCCGATGCGGTGAGTCGCGCCGCGTCCCACCCGGCTGTGCAGCTGCGAGAGCACGCGCTCGAAGCCGTCGCGCTGGTTCTCGACCAGGCTGATGGCGCGCGCCAGCGCGGCCGTGTCGCCGCGCTCGAGTCCCGCCATGATGTCGTCGGTGTGCATGCCTCGGGAAAGATAGCGGAGACCGGGCGTCACAGCACGGTGCCGCGCAGAATGAGGCTCGCGGCCGTGAAGTAGATGACGAGGCCCGTGACGTCTACGAGCGTGGCGACGAACGGCGCCGACGCGCTGGCCGGGTCGAACCCGAGCCGTCGCAGGATGAACGGCAAGAGCGACCCGGCGAACGTCCCGAACGTCACCACACCGATGAGACTGCAGAACACGGTAGCGGCAACGAGCATGTAGTGCTGCCCGTAAATGGGACTCACCATCTGCCACAAAACGATGCGCAGGAATCCGATGCTGCCCAGCACGCCGCCGAGGACGAGTCCGGCGGCGAGCTCACGCCGGATGACCCGCCACCAGTCGCGCAGCCGCACTTCGCCGAGCGCCATCGCACGAATGACCAGCGTCGACGCCTGCGACCCCGAGTTGCCGCCGCTCGAAATGATCAGCGGCACGAACAGGGCCAACACCACCGCCCGGGCGATCTCCGTCTCGAAGAAGGCCATCGCGGTTGCCGTCAACATCTCGCCGAGGAAGAGCGCCGAAAGCCAGCCCGCTCGCTTTCGCACCATGCGGTGGAAGGCGGTCTTCAAGTACGGCGCATCGAGGGCCGCCGAACCGCCCAGCTTCTGGATGTCCTCCGTGGCTTCCTCTTCCACGACGGCCACCACGTCGTCCGCGGTGACGACGCCCTTCATCCGGCCCTTCTCGTCCACGACCGGTGCGGCGACCAGGCTGTGTTCGGCGAACAGGTGCGCGACCTCCTCCTGGTCGGCGGCCGCGGGAATGGTGACGATGTCGGTCTGCATCAAGCGCGACACGCTGGTGGCGTGATCCGCCGCGATCAGGTCCGTGAGCGAGACCTGGCCGAGCAGCGTTCCCTCCACATCGAGGATGTACGCGAACGCCGGCGTGTCGCGCCCCGATCGCTCCTGCGCCTGGCGCCGGAAATACCCCAGGGCCTCGGCCGCCGTCATGTCCGGGCGCACACGGATGTAGCGCGGGTTCATGAGGCCGCCGGCTTCGTCCTCGGCGTATGCCAACAGCGCCGTCACCTCGGCGCGCGTCGGCTCGTCGAGCAGGGCGAGCAGACCGCTGCGCTGATCGGTCGGCGCCGCTTGGATCACATCGGCGACGTCGTCCGGGGCGAGCAGCCGGATCCACAGGCGTCGCTCCCCGGGCGGGAGCATGAGCAACACCTCGACCTGGTCGGCGGCGCTGAGATCGAAGAAGAACTCGTGCGCCGCCTCGGGCGGGAGCTGCTTGAGGCGCCGCGCGCGGTCCGCGGCGCTGAGCCGGGGCCAGCTTTCGGCGACATCGAGATAGGTCAGTCCCTTCTTCTTGGGCATGCGCGCGCCTCAGGCGGGCTCATCGGTACGGTCCAGCGCCATCGCGCGGACGGGTCCGGGGCGCACGGCGACGCGTTCGACCCGCGTCGCCGTCGCCGCGAGCACGTCGAATTCGAGCCCGCGGTACAAGAACCGCCCGCCGGCGCGCGGGATGCGGCCGAGGACGTGCATCAGCAATCCCGCCACGGTCTGTACGCCCCCCGCGTCCATCGCGACGCCGAACTGCTCCTCCAGCGCGCTGAGCGGCGCGCTCCCTTCGAACTCGACGATCCGGGCCGCCGGCGCCACATCGCCGGGCGCTTCGAACACCTCGCCCACCAGGTCCTTCAGCAGGTCCTCGAAGGTGACGAGCCCGGCCGTGCCGCCGAACTCGTCGAGCACGACCGCGAGATGGCTGCCCCCGCGCTGCATCTGGAGCATCAGGTCCGCGGCGCGCATCGCTCCCGGGACGGTGGGGGCCGGCCGCACCGGCACGGGATCCTCCGGTTGCAGCTTCAGCAGGTCGAGGGTGTGGGCTACCCCGATCACCTCATCGAGCGACCCGCGGTACACCGGGTAGCGGCTGTACCCGGACTGATGAAACACGTGGGCCGCTTCCGCCGCGAGCATGCCCTCTGGAATCGCGACGATGGCGGTGCGCGGCGTCATCAGCTCTCCGACCGGGCGGTCGGCGAACGCGAGCACGCCCGAGACCACCGCCATCTCGTCGGTCGCGGCCAATGCATCCGTGTCGACGTTCGAGAGCAACGCGGCGAGGGTGGTTCGCGTGGACGGATCGCGCCGCGGAATGAACGGGGCCAGCACCGTCCCCGCCCGCTCCATCCACGGCACGGCCCGGCTGACGAGCGGCTCGGCCCAGCGGCGTCCCACCACCCGCGGCACGAGGTACGCCGCGCTGATGAACAACGGGACGCCGGCGGTGAGGGTGAAGACGCCCAGGAACGTCGGGGTGGTGGCGGCCAGCAGCGCCGGCACGGCCGCCGCGGCGAGCAAGACGCCGAGCGTCGTGAGTGTGTTCGCCGTCGCGAGCACGCGGCCCGGGTTCTGCAGCAGGCCGGAGGCTCCGCCCGAACCCCGCAACTTGTAGGCGACCCAGCGGGTCAGCTCGACCTGGCTCACCGCCGCCGCCGCCACCCCGACGGCGGCGGAGACGCCCGCGAGCGCGAGCCCCAACACGAGCACGACGAGCGGGCCGATCATCGTTTCTCGAACGAGACCTGCGTGACCCGGCGCCGGTCGACGCGCTCCACCACGACGCGGTATCCGTCGAGCGTCAGCTCGTCACCTGGCCGCGGCACGCGACCGAGGGCGGAGTAGATCAGGCCGCCCACGGTGGAGACCTCCGGATGCGTGAACGCCGTGCCCAGCGCCTCGGAGAGCTCGTCGAGGCTGACGCCGCCGTCCACCCAGAAGCGGGCGCCGTCCCGCCGGATGGACGGGGCGCTCTCGTCGTCGTGCTCGTCGCGGATCTCGCCCACGATCTCTTCGAGGATGTCTTCGCGGGTGATCAACCCGGACGTGCCCCCGAACTCATCGACGACGATGGCGATGTGGGCGGGCGCGCCCTGAAAGTCACGCAGCTGGCTGTCGAGCGTCTTGGTCTCCGGCACGAAGGCGGCTGGGCGCACGAGATCCTGCCAGCGGGCGTCGTGCTCGCTCAGCGCCATCGCAAACGGCACGAGGTCCTTGGCGAACAGCACGCCGCCGATGTGGTCGGGCGTGCCGTCGAAGACCGGGAGCCGCGCGTGCTCGCTCCGTCGGAAGGCGTCGAGCGCCTCGTCCGTCGAGGCGGCGACATCCACGCCCGCCATGTCGAGCCGCGGCGTCATCACCTCGTCGACCGTGGTGTCGGCCAGCGTGAACACGCCGAGCAACATGTCACGCTGGGCGGCGCCCAGATCCGGCTGCAGCGGCCGGGGCGTGGCCACGAGGGCGTGCAGGCCCTTATCCACCCAGCCGAGCAGCCACAGCAGCGGGCCGAACGGCGCCAGCGTGCGGCGCGCCAGGGGGAGGGCGGCATCGGACAGCTCGGGAGCGAGACGCGCGATACTGCGGGGCAGCGCGTCGCCGACCACGAAAAGCAGGAGCACTCCGACCACGAGCGCGACGAGGCCTCTGCCCCAGGGCTGCGCCCACCACTGCACGGCGTTGGCCGTCGCCACGGCGCCGAGCACCAGCAGCCCCAGCCGGGCGACGTGCAGCGCGCGGTGCAACGGCACGCGACTTCCGGCCGAGACGGGCGGGGCGTCGCCGAGGGTGTGCAGCGCCTCCCCCACCGCCGCCTCTTCGGCCAGAGCGAGGAGCGCCGCCCACACGGCGCCGACCAGGGCCGCGACGAGGCCGGCCAGTCGCAGCACGGTTTCGGCGGGCATCAGGCGCGGCGCAGCAGGCGCCGCACGTACCGCTCCTGGCGGCGCCACATGGGGGAACGGGTGCGCCCCGGCCCCTCGGGGTGATCGTAGCCGAGCACGTGCAGGGTGCCGTGCACGGCGAGACGGACCAGCTCCTCGTCACCCGCGACCGACGGGCAGATGTAGACGTCGCCGAGCAGCGATCCGTCGGGTTGGGGCATCGCGTAGGCGATGACGTCGGTGACGCCGCGCCGTCCCGTGGCACGGCGATTCAGGCGGCGCATGGCGGCGGCGTCGAGCAGCGTGAGATCCACGCGCAACCGCCGCGCGCCCTCCCACGCCGCCACGCGCCGGGCGACGCGCGCCAGGCGCTCAGCGCCCCTGCTGCGAATGCCAATCCGCGCTGATGCCGCCACTGGACTCCGGGTAGTCGATGCGGTTGTGATACATCCCGCTCAGGACGCGCACGAACTCGGCCTTGACCTGCTCGATCTGCTGCAGCGTCATCGGCGCCTCGGACAGCTGCCCCGCGTTGAGCTTGCTGCGCACGATGTGGTCGATCGCCTCCGCGATCTTCTGCGGCGTCAAGTCCTCGAGCACTCGCAGCGCCGCCTCGACCGAGTCCGCGATCATCGCGATCGCCGTCTCCATCGAGCGCGGCTTCGGCCCAGGGTAGACGAAGTCGTCGTGGTTCAGCGGCTGCCCGCCGTCGGTCTTCTTCGCCTTGTCGAGGAAGTACGTGATCTCGGTCGTGCCGTGATGCTCGGGGATGAACGACGCCACCACGTCGGGCAGGCCCGCCTCGACGGCCAGGACCAGGCCATCGGTGACGTGAGCCTTGATGATCTGCGCCGACTGCAGCGGCTTGAGGCGGTCGTGCGCGTTCACGCCGTGCGTCTGGTTCTCCACGAAGTACTGCGGGTTCTTGACCTTGCCGACGTCGTGGTAGTAGCAGCCGACGCGGCCCAGCAATCCGTTGGCGCCCACGCGGTTGCAGGCCGCCTCCACCAGGTTCGCCATCGCCACGCTGTGCGCGTAGGTCCCGGGCGCCTCGAGCGACAAGCGCCGTAGCAGTGGCCGGCTCGGATCCGACAGCTCGAGCAGCGTCAAGTCCGTCGTGATGTGCGTGACCGACTCCGCGACCGGCAGGAGGAAGAACGTCATGCCCGCGGAGACGAGGGCGTTCATCGCGCCCCACACCCCGCGCAAGCCGATCTCCGCCACGGGCCAGCCGCTCGCGAGCCCCAGCGCCAGGGCGCCGACGAGATACCCCACCGCGATGACCAGCACCGGGATATAGAAGTTGCTGCGGCGCCGCAGCGTCCGGACCGAGAGAGCGGCCGTCACCCCACCGACGGTGCACAGGAACAGCGCGGGCATGTCGTGGAACACCGGCTGGAGACCGATCACCACGGACAGAATCATCGCCGCGATCATGGAGACGCGCCCGTTGAACAAGACCGTCATCATCATCGCCATGAACGGCAAGAGGATGATTTCGGGGTGGTCCGGGTAGAACCGCGCCACCGCGGCCGCCTGCAACAACACGAGCGCGAACAGGCCCCCGATCAGCGCGACCTCGCGCTGCTCGCGGTATGTCTCGCGCCGGTAGAACAGGAGCAGCACCCAGAAGATCGACAAGATCAGCATGTCGCGCACCAGGGGCCCCAGGACGCCGCGCACCGACCGCGTGGTGGCGGCGCCGCGGCGCAACAACTCCTGGTGCAAGGCGAGGAGCCGCTCGTGCGCCTCGTTGGTCACGACCTCGTGCGCGCCGACGATGCGGTCGCCCGCGCGCACGATGTACTTGCTGGGATCCACGCTGCCGCGCAGCTCGTTGCGGCGCCGCTCGGTCTCGAGCCGGTTGAGGACCAACGTCTGCCGGAAGAACTGGCGGACCAGCTTCAGGTAGAGGATGTCGCCCACGCTCGACCCCGCGTCGGGGTGGAGCACCTTGGCGCGGTTCAGATACAGGGCGAAGGTCAACACCTGATCGCGCAGCACGGAGGACTCGTTACTGCCGCGGCGCACGATGATCTCGCGCGATTGCTCCACCTGGAGCACGCCCGGCCCCGTCACACCCTGGGCCAGCGTGCGGTCGAACAGCTGGCTGAGCGCCTGCTGCAAGGCGTGGCGCTTTCCCCCCTTGGTGAGGTAGGCGGCCTCCTGAAGCGTGAGGGCAACCCCGAAGTCCTGGCCGGCGCGGATGATCGCCTGGGGCCCCTGCCCCGAGGCCGCTTCCACCGCGTCGAAGAACGCGCGCATCGAGGTGGCGCTCGAGTCGTAGGCCCGTTGCCGGAATTCGTAAATCGGCTTCGCCGACGCGGCGAGCTCCTCCGCCTCGCGCTGCAGCTCGTCCTCGGACTTGTTCACCACGAAGTTGAAGGGCGCGATGATCTCGTTGTCCGTGCGGGCCCCGGGCTCGAGCAGCGGCGCGACGTCGGCGGCGCTCGAGGGGAACGAGACGTTCGCCACCACGGCCAGCGCGAAGACCCAGGCCCATCGCGCGCCGTGATAGCGCACTTGGTCTCTCGTGGGGAGCTTCACGTCAGCCCTGCGCGTCCTCGGCGTAGGCCCGGATGATGTCCCGCACCAGCCGGTGCCGCACGACGTCCGAGTCTTCGAGATAGCAGAACCCGATCCCCTCGATTCCCGGGAGGATACGCTCCACCTGCAGTAAGCCGGAGTCCTCGCGGTTCGGCAAGTCGATCTGGGTCTTGTCGCCGGTGATCACAGCGCGCGAGTTCACCCCCAGCCGCGTCAGGAACATCTTCATCTGCATGCCGGTCGCGTTCTGTGCCTCGTCGAGGATGACGAACGCGTCCGACAGCGTGCGCCCCCGCATGTACGCGAGGGGGGCGATCTCGATCGTGCGCGTTTCGAGCGCCTTCTGCACCCGGTCCCGCGGCATCATGTCCTCGAGCGCGTCGTACAGCGGGCGCAGGTAGGGATCGACCTTCTCCTGGAGGTCGCCCGGGAGGAAGCCGAGGTTCTCGCCCGCCTCGACGGCCGGACGCGCCAGGATGATCCGGCGCACCCGCTTGCGCGACAGCGCGTCCACCGCGGCTGCGACGGCGAGGTAGGTCTTCCCCGTCCCCGCCGGCCCGATCCCGATGACGATGTCGTGTTGGGCGATGGCCTGGAGGTAGGTGCGCTGGCCGGCGGTCTTGGGCTGAATGACGCGGCGCAGCCCCGGCAGGATGATCTTCACGTCCTCGGGGCTCGGCTTGCCCAGGGCGCCGTGCGCTTCGTCCGCCAGGACCCGCTCCACGTCGTGGACGTCGAGCGTTTCGCCTCCGCCCATGCGCGCCAGGTCGACCAGTGCCTGGACGACGGGCGTCGCACGCTCCACGGCCTCCGCCGTCCCCGCCAGCGACAGGCTGTCGCCGCGCAACGAGACGCGCACGCCGAGCCGCTTCGACAGCTCGAGCAGGTTGCCGTCGTTCACGCCGGCGAGCGCCAATGGATCCACGCCTTCGGCGGAGAGACGGCGGATGACGTCGCCGCTCACGGAACCACGCGGATGTGAAGGGTGGCCAGGTCCGCTTCCCGAGCCGGGGCCGGCGCGCCCTCGAACAGCGCGCGGGCCGCGGTCGTCTTGGGAAAGGCGATCACGTCGCGCAGGCTCGTGGCGCCGGCGAGCAGCATCGTGGTGCGGTCGAACCCAATGGCGAATCCTCCGTGGGGCGGCGCCCCGGCGGCGAGCGCGCTGAGCAGGAACCCGAAGCGCGCGTCGATCTCGGCGGGCGTGAGGCCCAGATGCGTGAAGATCTTGCGCTGCACCGCCGGATCGGTGATGCGGATCGAGCCGGAGCCCAACTCGTGGCCGTTGTAGACCGCGTCGTAATGCAGGGCGCGGCACACGAACGGCTCGCGGTCGAGCCGCGCCACGTCGTCCGGATGCGGCGACGTGAACGGATGGTGCGCGAACACGGGCCGCCCCGTTTCCGCGTCTGGCTCGAACAGCGGGAAGTCGACGACCCAGCAGAACGCGTGCGGCCCCCTGGGACGCGGCGCGAGCCGCCGGATCACGTCCTGCCGCACCTTGTCGAGCGCTGGGGAGGTGACGCGGTCCGGGCCCACCGTCATCAACGCCGCGTCGCCGTCTTTCACGCCGAGCGCGCCGAGCGCCTCGGCCGTGAAATGCTTCCCCACGGAGCCCGAGACCTGCTCCCCTTGGCGCTTGACCCACGCCAGCCCCGCGGCGCCGGCAGCCTTCGCGGTCTCGGCGAGCTGATCCACGTCCTTGCGTGACAGCGCGCCACCGCCCGGCACCGCGATGCCCCGAACGCGCGCGCCGTCCTTCAGGGCACCCTGGAAGAACGGCACACCGAGCGGCTGGACCTGCGCGGTCCAGTCGGCGATGGGGAAGTCGTAGCGCAAATCGGGCTTGTCGGTGCCGTAGCGCTCCATGGCGTCGCGCCATTGCAGCCGCGGGAAGGGCCGGGGAATCGTGTGGCCCGCCTCGTCCCACAACGCGACCAGCACCGCCTCGACGAAGCCCAGCACGTCCTCCTGCCCCACGAACGCCGCCTCGATGTCGATCTGGGAGAACTCGGGCTGGCGGTCGAAGCGCAGGTCTTCGTCACGGAAGCAGCGCGCGATCTGGAAGTAGCGGTCGAAGCCGGCCACCATCAGCAGCTGTTTGTAGATCTGGGGCGACTGCGGCAAGGCGTAGAACTCGCCCGGGTGCACGCGTGACGGCACGAGGTAGTCGCGCGCCCCTTCCGGCGTCGGCTTCGTCAGGACCGGCGTTTCGATCTCGAGGAAGTCGAGCTCGGAGAGCGTCCGACGCGCGCGTTGCAGCAGGCGGTGACGCAGGATCATGTTCGCCTGGAGCTCGGGCCGCCGCAGGTCGAGGTGACGGAACTTGAGGCGCAACTCCTCGGCGGCGAGCTCTTCGGTCTTGCCGCGCGCGACGGGTATCGCCGGCGTCTCCGCGGGGCCCACGACCTGCACGGCGGTGGCGTGGACTTCGACGTCGCCCGTCGCCAGCTCGGCGTTCTTCATCGCGGCGGGACGCGCGACGACGTCGCCGTCGACGACCACGACCGTTTCGCTGCCGACCGCCTGCGCGGCCGCCACGACGGCCGGCGGCGCCCAGCCCGGGCCGACGGCGACCTGCACGATGCCGTCACGGTCGCGCAGATCGAGGAAGACGATCCCGCCCAGGTCGCGGCGCCGGTGCACCCAGCCCCCCAGCCGCACCCGCTGCCCGACGTGCTCGGCCCGCAGCGCCCCGCAGCGGTGGGTGCGCCAGGTGGTCTGCGTCTGCAACGCGGTTATGCTCCCCCCCCCTCCGCCTCGCACAGCGAGCGGTAAAACTCGTCCGGCGTCCGCGCCCCCAGCAGCCGGGCACGCACCGGCTCTCGTCGCACAAGACGCGAGATTCGGCTCAACGCTTTCACGTGAGCCCCGGCTTGCGACTCGGGGCCCGCCAGGAGAAAGAACAGGCGCACCGGCTCTCCATCGACCGTTTCATACGGCACCGGGGCCGGCGTCGTCCCCGCCACCACCACCAGGTTTGCGAGTGCGGGGGTCTTGCCGTGCGGCACCGCCACGCCGTAGCCGATGCCCGTCGGAAACTGCCGCTCCCGCTCCAGAATCGCGTGGAGGACCTCGTCTGCCGCCCCTGCCGCACCCGTGGAGCCATTCCCGCCCAGCACGAGCGCGACCAGTTCCCGGAGCACCCCCTCCTTATTCTGCGCCTGGAGGGGCACCCTGATCCGATTCGGCGTCAGGAGGTCTGAAAGCCGCAATGGAATGTGTCCAAGTGCCGTAACCGGTTGAAGATAGTTAAGTTGAGTTGACAGCGCCACGTGCCTCGGTAAACGTTCGGCATGCAACGCATTGCCGGGCTGCTCGCGGCCCTCGCCGCGATTCCCGGTGGGCCCGGCACGGCGCAACAGGCGGCGGGGACGGCGCTGTGGCGTCTCGCCGCTACCACGCTGCCGCTCCCGCCCGCGCTTGCCACCGGCACCGCCGCCGTGTTTTGGAATCCGGCGCAAATCGAAGACAGCGCCCGGACCCAACTGGGGCTCGAAGGCATCGAGACGCCGGACGCCGTCGGCGCCTCGGGGGTGATTGCCGCCGTCCGCGTGCGCGCGGGCTCGGTCGGGCAGATCGGGTTCGTGTACGGTCACGTGGGTTTGAGCGACCTGACCCGCACGGGCGATAGCCCCGATCCCATCGGCAGCGCCGTGCCGGTTTACACCAATGCGCTGGGCGTGACCTGGTCGCGCCCCGTCGCCGGCGCGGCCGTCGGCGCCACGCTTGCGTATCACGAGACGCGGCTCGACGCCACGCGCGCCGCGCGTTGGACGATCGACGTCGGCGCCAGTCGCGATCTCGCGCCGCGACTGCGCGTGGCGGCCGCGACGCATTTCTTCTCCTCACTCAGCGCCAGGGATCCGGCCCAGGATGTGTACGCCGGTGTCGAGTACCGACTGTGGGAGGGGCCGCTGTGGGGCGACCGCGCCGTCGTGCGTGGCCGCTACGGGCTCACCTTTGGCCATGGATTCGCGGCCGACCATCAAGTGGGCGGCGGCATCGAGCTCGGCCGCATCGTCGCGCTCGACCTCGCCGTGACGCGCGAGGGCAGCTACGGAATGGAAGGTTGGCGTCCCGCGGCCGGCGTGCGGGTCACGATCGGGAAATACCGCGTCACCCTTGCGCGGGATGCGGGCGTGAACCAGGTGGGATCGGCGTACCGCGTCGGTGTGGACGCGCGGTTCAAGTGACCGAGCTGCTGGGCCTGACCCCTGCGGCGGCGCGCGCGGCGCTCGGGGAGTGGCTCGCGGCCCGGGGCGAGCCGGCGTACCGCGTGCGCCAGGTACTGCCACGCCTGTGGCAGCGACCGTTGGGCAGTTGGGCCGACGCCACCGAGCTGCCCGCTGCGTTGCGGGGGGGGTTGGCGGATGCGTTTCCGCTGTTTCGCCTCACGCTGACGACGCGCCAGGTGTCGAGTGACGGCACTGAGAAGTTCTTGTGGAGGCTCGCCGATGGCGAGGCGATCGAGTCGGTCCTCATTCCGGAGGGGAAGCGGCGCACCCTGTGCATCTCCTCGCAGGCGGGCTGCGCGCTGGGCTGCGTGTTTTGCGCGACGGGGCGGATGGGGTTCCGCCGCAATCTCTCCGTGGCCGAGATCGCCGGTCAGGTCCGCGAATTGACGCTGGCGGCCGGCGCCGCGAAGCCCACCAATGTCGTGTTCATGGGCATGGGGGAGCCGCTCCTCAACTGGGACGCCGTGGATAGGGCCCTGACGATCCTGAATCAGCCCGACGGCTTCGGGATCGGCGCACGGCACATTACGGTCTCGACCGTCGGCATCCTGCCCAGTCTCGCGAAGCTGGCGCGGCGCCCCGAGCAGTTCCGGCTCGCCCTGTCGCTGCACGCGCCTACACCAACCATCCGCCGCGAGCTGATGCCGATCGAGAAGAAATACACGCTGCCCGACGTGATGGAGGCGCTGAAACAGTTCCGGCGGCGCGTGACCCTGGAGTACGTGTTGATCGGCGGGAAAAACGACACGCTCGAGAACGCCGATCAGCTCGCCAAGCTCGCCCAGCCACTCGGCGCCCTGGTGAACTTGCTGCCGCTTCATCCGGGCGGCGCCCCCGATCTCACTCCCACCGGACGGGCGCAGATGATCGCCTTCGAGCGGCGGCTCAAGGCCCGCGGCGTCGAGGCGGTGCTCAGGCGCAGCCGCGGCCTCGACATCAGCGCGGCGTGCGGTCAGTTACGGGTGGAAGTCCTTGAGGGGGGACGGCGCAAAGTCGGCGCCGAGCAGCACGCTGGCGTCGAGTAGTCGCGTGCTGTCGGGCTGTACCTGCACCCGGCCCGTCCCCAGCGCCCGCCGCACCCGATTCCCCACGTCGGCCGATCCCCGTCGCACGATGATGCGCGTCGAGTCGATGATGCCGAGCTCCGCCGGCGCATTGCCGAAATAGACGACGTCGATCCCCGCGCGCCGCAGCACCCGCGTGCCGACGCGTGCGTTCCCCGGCTTGCCGCTGGCGTTGAGGACTTCGACGACGATGGCCGGCCCGCGGTCCCCCGGCACGGCGTGGGCGGGAGCGGCGCCCTGGCCGCAGCCGGCGAGCGCGAGGACTAGCGCGACGCCAGCGCGTTCCAGAACGCCACCGTTTCCGGGACGAGGGGCCACCCCGACCGGACCACCCATTCGAGCCGCCGCCGCGCGACCTCGCGCAGCACCGCGTCTCGCTCCGCCGGCACGCGCCGGGCCAGTTGGCGCCGTCCGTCGGGATCGAAGTCGCGCCCCGGCTCGAGGAAATCGGCGAGGTACAGCATCCGCCCGACGTCATCCCATCCGGCGTGGCCCACGGTGTGATAGCGCACCGCGTCGAGCACGCCGCGATCCCGCTCGCCATTCTGCGCGGCGCGGTCGGCGGCGGCGGGCCCGTGCGCCATCAGATCTCCGAGGGCCGCGTCGCGCAAGGCGTCGTGCAGCCAGGCGGCGCGTAGCCAGCGGTCTCGTTCGGCCGGGGGGACGCGCATCGCGCCCGCCCACTCGCCCAGCAGGGCCACGACACGCTCGACGTGCGCGCGGCGCGCTGGGGTGACCTGCGCCCACTCCGGCAGGCTCACGCGCGCACCGTGGGATCGGCCGCCACGCCCTCGCCGAGCACGACGTTATCGATGAGCCGTGTGGTGCCGACGCGCGCCGCAAGGACGGCGATCGTACGCGGCGTCGCGCGCGCCGCGGGCTGCAGGTCCTCGTCCACCAAGGCCAGATACTCCGGCTCGACACCCGGCGTTCGCAACACGTCCATGCCGCGACGCTGCAGCGCTGCCGGGTCGGCTTCCCCGCTGCGCCACGTCTGCTCCACGGTGCGCAGGGCGCGCGACAGCGCCAGCGCGGCACGCCGTTGATCGGGGGTCAGGTAACTGTTGCGCGACGAGAGGGCGAGCCCGTCGAGCTCGCGCACGGTTGGCAACACGTCGATCGTGATCGCGAAATCCAGGTCCTGGACCATGCGCTTCACGAGCGTCGCCTGCTGGAAGTCCTTCCGCCCGAAGACGGCGAGGTCGGGGGCGACGATGTGAAACAGCTTCGCCACGACCGTCAGGACGCCGGCAAAATGTCCCGGGCGTGCCGCGCCTTCGAGCGTGTCGGCTGCGGCTCCAGCGGTGACCCGCGCGACCGGCTCAACCGGATACATCTCGGAGGCCTCGGGCACGAAGACGCAGTCGACGCCGCGCTCCTCGGCGACCTGGCGGTCGCTGGCGAGATCGCGCGGATACTTGGTGAAGTCTTCCTTGGGGCCGAACTGGAGGGGATTCACGAAGATGCTCAGGACGACGCGAGCGGTGAGCTCCTTGGCGCGATCGACGAGGCGGAGATGCCCCTCGTGCAGGAAGCCCATGGTCGGGACGAACCCGATCTTGCGGCCGCGGGCGCGCTCGGCCTGAGACCAGGCGCGCATCTCGGCGAGGCTCCCTAGAACTCGCGCTTCTTCATCTCCGAAAAGAAGTCGCGCCGCTCGAGATCGTCGTCCGTCGTCTCAGGCGGAAGCGTCGTGTCGTACTGGCGGCGCGTCTTGGGCTTCGCCTTCGCCGCCTTGGCCACGTTCTTCTTGATGAGCTTCGCCATCTTCTCGTCTTCGCTCTTGGACATCGGCCCGCTCCCGGCGTTTGAGGACTCCCGAATTTACACTCCCCCCCCGTCATTTCCCAAACGAATGCTCCGGCCCCGGGTACCGTCCCTCCCGTACTTCCGCGGCAAACAGCCGGGCGGCCTCCTGCACGTCCTCGGCCATGGCGGCGTACTTCTTCACGAACTTCGCCGAGAAGCGGTCGTTCAGGCCCAGCATGTCGTGCAACACGAGGACTTGCCCGTCGCAGGCCGGTCCCGCGCCGATTCCGATCGTGGGGATCGTGAGCGCCTTGGTGATCTGCGACGCGAGCGGCGCGGGGATCAGCTCCAGCACCACCGCGAATGCCCCCGCGTCCTCGAGGGCCTTGGCGTCGGCCTTGAGCCGCTCGGCCGCCACCTCCTCCCGCCCCTGCACCCGGTATCCCCCCAGCGCGTGCACCGATTGCGGCGTGAGCCCGACGTGTCCCATCACCGGAATCCCGACGTCCACCAGGCGGCGCACCGTCGCCGCCACCGGTTGCCCGCCCTCGAGCTTCACGGCGTGGCACCCGGTTTCTTGCATGGCCCGGCCGCAATTGCGTACGGCTTCCTCAGGCGTCACCTGATAGGTGAGGAACGGCATGTCGCACACGACCATGGCCCGTTCGACGCCGCGCCGGACGATCCTCGTGTGATAGATCATCTGGTCCAGCGTCGCCGACAGCGTCGAGGGCGCGCCGGCGAGCACCTGGTTCACCGAGTCGCCCACGAGCAGGATGTCGATGCCGCTGGCGTCGAGCAGGCGGGCGAACAGCGTGTCGTAGCACGTGAGCGCCACGATGCGCTCGCCCTTCTGTTTCATCTCGCGCAGGGCCTGCGTCGTGACGTTAGACATGGCTGAGCGCCTCGAGCTCGGTGATCTCGCGGAGCCAGAAGTCGCGCCTGCTCAGCTCGGGATGGGGGATCGTCAGGCCGGGCTCGAGCACCGTGCGCTCGCCGAACCGCACGATGTCGAGATCGAGCGTCCGCGGGCCCCAGTGCTCGCGCCGCTCGCGCCCCCGCTCGGCCTCGATCGCCCGGCACGCCGCCAGCAACGCCTCGGGCGTGAGGGTCGTTTCGAGCAGCACCATTTGATTCAGGTAGGGCCCCTGCGGCACGAGGCCGAGCGGCGCCGTTTCCTCGACGCGGGACGCCGCGGCGAGGTGCGTGCCCGGGAGGGCCGCGAGCCGCGTGCGCGCGTGCGCCAGATGGGCGGCGCGGTCGCCCACGTTCGAGCCGAGGGCCACAAAGACTCGTTCAGTCACGCTGGAATGCTACGCAGGCTAGGCGACGCTGGCAAAGCCGCGCGTCAGGTCGCGCAGCATCGTGGCCACTTGCTCCAAATCCCGAGTGGCCCGCTCCAAGTCCGTCAGGCCCTGCGCGGCCTCGACGGCGCGGGTCGCGACATCGTCCGCCTCGGTGCGGTTTTGCCCGGCGATCATCGCCACGGCGTTGATCCGCTGCCGCAGCCGCGCGAAGGCCTGGTCCTGCTCCCCGGCCGCCTCCGCGATGCGGCCGGCGTGGGCCGTGGCCTCGGCGGTCGCGGCCACGATGGCCTCGAGGGCCTCGAGCGCCGCCGCCGACAGCTCTTCGACGCCGCCGACGTTGACTTGGCCCCGACGCATCTGTTCGACGACTTCCCCGACCTGCCGGTGGATGTCTTGCACCAGATCCCCCGCTTCCGCCGCCGCGGTCGCGCTCTGCTCGGCGAGGTGCCGGACCTCGTCGGCCACCACGGCGAATCCCTTGCCGTGCTTGCCGGCGCGCGCCGCTTCGATGGCGGCGTTGAGCGCGAGCAGATTGGTCATGTCGGCGAGCTCGCGGATCGACCCGATGAACCCGGTGATCCGCCGGCTCATCTGCCCGAGCTGCTGCACCTTGGCCGAGCTTTCCCCGACGAACGACTTCAGGGCCACCAGCCGCTCGATCGCGTCGCGGATTTGGGTGCGGTTCCGGCTCGCCACGTCGCTGGCCGCGCTCGACGCCCGCGCGGCGCCCGCGCCGTCGTCGGACACCCGACGCGACACCTGCGCCAGGCTCTCGGTGGCCTCGAGCCCGCCGGACACCTCGCCCTCCTCGCGGCGCACACCCTCGCGGATGACGCCGGTCGACGTGGCGACGGCCGCCGCGGCCTGTTTGAGCGTCTCCGCCGTCTGCGCGATGGTCGCGAGCTGGCGCGTCATCCGCTCGACCGTGTCGACCAGCGGCCGCCGCAAATCCGTGATGTGCACGGCCGTGGCGAGCTGGTTCGCGAACGTCGTGATCGTCAGGACGTCCTGGCGCCGGTAGCTGTTCTTCTTGTGGTGCTCGATCTCCAGGGTCCCGATCACTTGATCGCCGAACTTCAGCGGCACGATCACGAGGCTCTGCACGTCGAGCGGCGCGTCGGCCACCCGCTTGTCGCGCGTCACGTCGTCGATCACCGCCGTCTCCCCGCTCGCGACCACCTGCTGGCGGAGTGCGGTGGTGTCTTGTGACGGCTCCCCGCGGCCGTCCCGCCCCTGCGCGGAGCGGTGCGCCAGCGTCATTGCGCCGTCGTGCAGCCGGTAGATCCGGAAGTCGCCCCAGTCCACGAGCCGGTGCGCCAGCCGCTCGATCCGGCGGAACGAGTCCTCGAGACTGATGTTGGCCGTGATGACGGCCTCCATCGCGTGGATCTTGTTCAGCTCTTCGGCGGAGATCGCTTCTTCCACCATCTGCTTGAGGAGGAGTCCCAGGAACGTGACCACGAGCCCGACGATCACCCAGGCGCCGAGTGACCAGGAGACGACCGCCGTGACGAGGACCGTCGTCGCGAGCACGGTGGCGGCGTAACCGATCACCTCGTAGCGGATGATCATCATCCGCTCGCCCGGCTCGAGCTTCGCGCGGATGATCAGACTGAAGTAGAAGAGCAGCCGGCTGAATACGAAATAGGCAAGCGCGTACCCCGCGAACGCCGGCAGCAGGTCGATGCTCAGCTCGGGCGCGGACATGTCGAGCCAATGGAGGATCGTCGCATACACGCCATACGCGGCGACGAGCGCGATCACCTCGCGTCCCAGGTTGATCCACGCCACGCGCAGCGGCTTGCGCTGCCAGGCGGAGTCGGCGCCGACGACGGCCGCTGCGACGGCGAGCGCCGTCGCCGGCACACCGACGAGCAGGCTCCCCATGAGCCCCACGAGCGCCGTCTGCGTCAGGTAGGAGTACTTGCTGAGGGGGATCGCGAGGCCGCGCAGGGCGATCGCGCAGGCGAGCAAGACCACGATCTCCGGGAGCTGCCCCAACCAGCGCTGATCCGCGAACAGGACGCCGACGAGGACGAGACTCCCTGCCCACGCGAGCCCTTGGCTATAGAGCGAGACGAACCGGCCGATGTTCATGCGTGTACCGCCGCCGCGAGCTCGCGCACCAGCCGTTCGGCGCCGCCTACACCGCCCTGCGCCACCGCGTCCATCAACGCGCTGCCGACCACGACCCCGTTCGCGTAGCGCGCGGCGGCGGCCGCCTGCGCCGGCGTGCCGATGCCGAACCCGACTGCGAGCGGCAGGGGTGTCGCGTCGCGCACGCGCCGCACGTGCTGCTCGAGGTCGGCCGGGACCTGGTCCCGCGCGCCCGTGACACCGAGCCGCGAGATCAGGTACACAAAGCCCGTTGCGCCGGTCAGCGCGGCCGCTAGGCGCGCGTCATCGGTCGTGGGCGCGACGAGGCGAATCAACGCGAGCGGGCTGTGCGTGACCACCGCCTCGACGGCGGGATCGGCACCCGCCGGCAGGTCCGTGAGCAGCAGGCCGGCCGCTCCGGCGGCATGCGCGTCGGCGACGAAACGGTCCACACCATACGCCAGGACCGGGTTCAGGTAGGTCATGATGATGACCGGGACCGCGAGCGCCGCTTCGCGGATCAAGGTCAGCACGCCCGCCGCGGTCATCCCCTGCTCCAACGCGGCCTGCGTGGTGCGCTGGATGGTGGGACCGTCGGCCAGCGGATCGGAGAACGGCACGCCGACCTCCACGAAGTCCGCGCCGGCGGCGACGACGGCGCGCAACAGGTCGCGCGAGACAGCGGGCGTCGGGAAGCCGGCCGTGACGTAGGGGATGAGGGCCCTGCCCCTCCCCCCGTCGCCGAGCGCCCGCCACCGCGCGGCGATCGGATGCTCAGACAAAGTAGTCGCTGACCGTGATACCGTATTTGACCGGGTCCGTGACCTTGACGATGGTGCGCGGGTAGGCGCCCTGCTCATCCTGGTGCGCGAGGTCGACGACGGTGCCGGGCTGGAGCAGCGCCCCGTCCGGCGTGGTCACGACCCGCACCACGGGACGGTGGACGTGGGTGACGTCAGGGTTCGCGGTATGCACGATCGCCACCTCGTAGGTGTCGAGGATGACGCACGTGCCGACGGGGTAGATGCCGATCAGGTTGATGAACGCCTTCACGACCACGGGGTCGTAGCCGCGGCGCGGGTTCTCCCACATCTCCTTCAGCACCTGATCGGGTTGGATCGGGACCGTCTGATAGACGCGGCGGCTCGTGGCCGCGTCGAAGCCGTCCGACACCGCGATGATCTTCGAGTAGATGGACAGGTCGCGCGGGCGGATCGACTTGGGGTAGCCCGTGAGGTCGGTCTTCATGTGATGCTCGTACGCCGCCACCATCCCCCGGTAGGGGATCTCGCCGTAGCCACGCAGCCCGAACAACGTGAGCACCCCGAGCCAGGGGTGGGCCTGCATGATGCGCCACTCCTCGTCGGTGAGGCCCCCTTCCTTATTGAGCACCTCGAGCGGCACACGCGACTTGCCGACGTCATGGAACAGCGCCGACATGCCGAGATCGTACAGTTGCAGCTTCGTGAGCCCGAGCTTGCGGCCCAGCGCCACCGAGAAGATGCAGACGTTCACCGAGTGGGTGAACGTGTACTCGTCGTAATCGCGCAGGGTGGTCAGGCCGACGAGCGACGATTCATTGTTCAGCACCTGGTCGACGATCGCCTGCACCGCGCGCTTCACCTTTTTGACGTTGGCGGTGCGGCCCATGCGGATGCTGTTGATCACCTCTTTCGTGACGGCGACCGAGCGCGCGTAGGTCCGTTTCGCGGCTTCCTTCTGCCGCTCTTCCTCTTCGACGTCTTCCTCGGTTTCGAGGGGAGGTTCGACGGTAATGAAGGAGACCCCGCCGTCCACCAGCTTCTGCGACAGCTCGAACAGCTTGTTGGGGTTCGCGTCCCGGGCCGCGTACGCGAGCAGCAGCGACACGAAGATCTGGAGCTGCTTGCGGTCGACGCCCTCGTCGAGCCGCACGGCCCCGATGCCGCACTGGCTGAACACGTTCAGGATGTGGGAGAACGACGCGTAGTTGTCGAGGTCCAGGCGCAGGCGCGTCGAATTGACGAAGATGAACTCGCCCTGCAGCCGCAGCTCGATCTCGCGCTCCACGTCCAGCAGGTGCTTGGTGGTGCCCGCGAGGTCGTCGAGCGCCTTTTGCACCTGGGCGTTCTCGAGGGGATAGAGCTTGAGGGAGCGGAATACGGTGTACAGCACGACGAGGAAATCCCGCCCCGCGTGTCTCAGGAAGCCGTCCGTGGTCTGGACGGTCTCCATCATGGACGGCCGCTTGGCCCGGGCGCCGGCGTCGGTCATCCACCCACCTCGCGCAGCGCGCGGCTGACGGCGTTGCGTACCAGGGGTTCTTTGTCCTGCGAGACCTTCTGCAAGACGTCTCGCGCCGCCGGCGCGCGAATCTTGCCGAGCGCCATCGCCGCGCAGGCGCGCGTCTCCGGGTCTTCCTTGCGCGCCAGGAGGCCGCTCTTGGGCACGAGGAGTTTCTCGAGCGTGGGGATGCCGGAGGTGCCCGCCAGCGCGCCGTAGGCTTCGAAGAACGTCATCTTCTCGGTCAGGTCCGAGTCTTTCAGCTTGGTGCCGAGCACGGCGGCCTCGATGCGCGGAAACGCGTTGCGGTGACCGCGCTGGCCCAGGAACTTTACCGCCGCGATCCGCACGTCGCGATCGCCATCGTCGATCGCCTTCTCCAGGAGACGCATGGCGTTCGGACTGGCGATCGTCGTCAGCGCCTCGACCACCACGAGTTTCAGCTCCCGGTCGCCGCCCTCGAGCAGCGGGCCCATGCCGTCGGGCGCACCCGGCAGCTTGAGCCGGCCGGCGAGCCGCACCATCTCGAGCTGCACCGCCGGATCGTCGCTGCCCAGCGCCTTGAGCACCTCGGGGGCGTGCGTCGTCGCCAGGCGCTCGGCCGACCCCTTCACCAGCTCGCGCACGCGTTCGTTACTGAGCCTCGGCAGCCACCCCATGAGCGTCGCCAGCGCCTCGGCGCGCAGCTCGGTGAACAGCTCGCTCAGCTCCTCTTCGCTCGGATGCCCCGCCGCTTCATCCAGCGACTGCAGCAGCTGCGACAACGCCTCGCCCTGCGACAGGCGCGCCGGGAGCGATTCGAGTGTCTGGCGATGCTCCGGGATCAGCTCGCGGGCGCGCTGCTGGATCACCTTGCTTTCCCGCAGGATGAAGGCGACCGAACGGAAATCCCCGGCGCCGAGCAGGTACGGAATGAAGTTCTCCAGGATCGAGATCAACTCGCTGCGGACCGTGCCGTAGGTCTGCAGCTCCAGGAGGTCGAACAGCATCGCCAGGACGTTGCGTCGCAGGTCCTGGGCGTACTCGCGCTCGACTTCCTTATGGAGGTACTCGATCTCCTTATCGTCGAGGAAGTAGAGCGTCGTATCGAAGTCGTCGACCGATACGAGTCCCTCGCGCTTGGGCGGTGCTTCCTCTTCGACCTGACGCCGGATCGTCGAGGGATCGGTGCCGCGCCCCTCTCCGCCTTCGCCGCCCGCACCTCCCCCCGGGAGCGCCGCTCCGTCGCCCCGCTCGATCGGGACGGCGTTCTCGCTCGCCAACTCGCGAAACGTGTAGTTGACGAACTGAAAGTCCTCCGCCCACAGCAACGTCAGCAGATCGTCGGGCGCGTCGGCCTGCAGGTTCTTCGCCTGGTGCAGCACGGCCAGGAACCGGACGATCTCGACGTCCTCCACTCCCGGCTTGAACGTGAGCGAACGCACGCCGTCCTTGTACAGGGTCCAGGCGATGCTCTCGTTCCGCTGCGCCTGACTGTAGACGGCGTGGTCCTCCCACCGCATTTCCGTCTCGCCGATGTCGAAGATCAGGTCGTCGGTGGCCTGCCAGATCTGGCGGAAGGCGGCGCGGATGTTGTCGACGGCGCGTTGGTAGACGGGATTGTTCGGCAGGTACAACTGCGTGGCCCGCATCCCCTTGCTGATGACCTGCATCAGCTCCTCGATCTGCGAGGGCGGTAACGCCAGCTCGGGGACTGCGGGGTTCGTCAGAGGGTTGCTCCCATGAGCTCGGCGACCAGGGCGACGTCCTTGTCGCCGCGGCCGCTCAGGTTGACCAAGATGATATCGTCAGTGGCCCACCGCCCCCGATTTGCAAGGACCCACGCGAGCGCATGTGCGCTCTCGAGGGCCGGCACAATGCCCTCCAGCCGGGACAGCGCCGCGAACGCACTGAGCGCCGCACGGTCCGTGACCGCCTCATACAATACGCGCCCCGAGTCCTTCAGGAAAGCGTGCTCGGGTCCCACGCCTGGATAGTCGAGCCCGGCGGAAACGCTATGCGCCGGTTGGACTTGCCCCGCGCCGTCCTGCAGGAGGTAGCTCTTGCTCCCGTGAAACACGCCCGGTCGCCCAGTGGCGAGTGTGGCGGCGTGCCGGCCGCTCGCGATGCCCTCTCCCGCGGCCTCCACCCCCACGAGCTCTACCTCCGGGTCGCGGAGGAAGGCCGTGAAGATGCCGATCGCGTTCGATCCGCCCCCGACGCACGCGACCACGGTCCGCGGCAGACGTCCCGCCGGACGCTCCAGCAGCTGCGCGCGGGCCTCGCGGCCGATGACGGACTGAAAGTCGCGCACCAGACGCGGGAACGGATCGGGCCCCACCACCGACCCGATGATATAGTGCGTGGTCGTCACGTTCGTGACCCAATCGCGCAACGCTTCGTTCGTCGCGTCCTTGAGCGTGCGCGTCCCCGACGTCACGGGCACGACCTTCGCCCCCATCAGCTCCATGCGATACACGTTGAGCCGCTGCCGGCGCATGTCCTCTTCGCCCATGAACACGACGCACTCGAGGCCGAACCGGGCGCACACCGTGGCGGTCGCGACGCCGTGCTGCCCCGCGCCCGTCTCCGCGATGATGCGTCGCTTCCCCATGCGCCGGGCGAGCAGCACCTGGCCGAGGGTGTTGTTGATCTTGTGCGCGCCGGTGTGGTTCAGGTCCTCACGCTTCAGGACGACCCGGGCCTTGACCTCCGCTGAGAGGCGTGGCACGTCGGTGAGCGGCGTGGGACGCCCCACGTAATCCTTGAGGAGCGCGTCGAGCTCGGTCCAGAATGTCGGATCGGCGCGGGCGGTGTCGTAGACGTGCGCCAATTCCTCGAGCGCGTGCATCAACGTCTCGGGGACGTAGCGCCCGCCGTACGGTCCGAATCGTCCCGCCACGCCCGTCGTTTCAGCCACGCTGGATCCTCTCCACGCCCGTGAGCGCCCGTACCCCCGTCTCGGCATCGCTGCGCCGCGCCAGACTGGTGCCCACCAACACGAAATCCGCGCCCGCGGCCGCCAAGCGTTCTACGTCGCCCCGCCCTTCGACCCCGCTCTCGGCCACCACAGGGATCGGCGCGGGGACGCGGGCGATGATGCCCTCGGCACGGTTGAGATCCAGCGTGAATGTCGCCAGATCACGGGCGTTCACGCCCACCGCCGTCGGTTGGACCGCAAGCGCCGCCTCGAGCTCCCCGGAGGTGTGCACCTCCACGAGCGTTCCGAGGGCGTGGCGTGCGGCCGCCGCGGATAAGGTACTGAGCCGTTCCGGCGAGAGGACGCGGACGATCAACAACACGGCACTCGCGCCCGCAGCCCGAGCTTCCAGGATCTGCGTTTCGTCGATGATGAAGTCTTTGCGGAGCACCGGCAGGGCCACCGCCGCCGCCACCTGGGACAGGTCGTCGAGCGACCCTCCAAAATGCGCTTCCTCGGTGAGGACGGAGACGGCGACGGCCCCCCCGCGCGCATAGGCGCGGGCATGAGCGACGGGATCGAGGTCGGGGCGGATCGCGCCCTGGGAGGGGGACCGCCGCTTGATCTCCGCGACGATCCCGACCGTGCGCCCGAGGGGCACGCTCAGGAACGGCCGGGGCAACGGGGCTGCGGCGGCTCGGCGCGCGAGGTCCGTAGCGCGCGCCTGAAGAGCCGCTACCCGGGCCTCCGTCACCGTCATGATCTCATCCAGCGTGGCTCTGGGCATCCTTGCGTTCGGGCGATTTTCGGGTAGATTACGCTTCGGGTTACCTTCGGGAGTGGGTCAATGCCGGTGACGCGCCGCCAACGCGAAATCCTCGATTTTATCGCGGGTCACCTCGACGCCAAGGGGTACGCCCCGAGCTTCGAGGAGATCGCGCGCCAATTCGGCTTCCACTCGCTCGCCACGGTCCACGAGCACCTCACCAATCTGGAGCGCAAAGGGTACATCCGCCGGGCGCACAACGAGAGCCGGGCCATCGAAATCGTCCCCCCCAAGGGACAGACGGGGGCCACCGAGCTGCCCCTGCTTGGCCTCGTGGCGGCCGGCCAGCCGATCGAAGCGATCAGCGGGAATGACACCATCGCGGTCCCCGATGAGCTCGTCCCGCGACGCGGCCGCAGCTACGTCCTCAAGGTGCGCGGCGATTCGATGATCGACGAACACATCAAGGACGGGGACTTCGTGGTCGTGCAGGAGCGCAATCAAGCCGACAGCGGCCAAACCGTCGTCGCCCTGGTGCACGGAGACAGCGCCACGGTCAAGCGCTTTTACCGTGAGCCCGGAGGCTGGATCCGCCTGCAGCCCGCCAATCCATCGATGCAGCCCCTGCGAGTGAATGAGCGCGACGTGATCGTGCAAGGCGTGGTCGTCGGGGTCATCCGGAAATACTAGCCGTCGCCTTTCGCAGCCGATCCAAAGCGGCACGGGCCGCCCCCGACGCCACCACCTCCCGCGCGCGCCCCAGCCCCTCGGCGAACGAACCGGCGATGCCGGCGACGTAGATGGCCGCCCCAGCGTTGAGCAGCACCGCCGCGAGCCCCGCGGCGTCGCCGTCGCCGTTCGCGAGGATCCTCTCCAACCGCTCGGCGTTCTCCGCGGGCTCGCCCCCCTTCAAGTCGAGCAGCGCGACATCGCTGATGCCCAGCCGATACCGTTCCGGATCGATCTCCCACACCCGCACCGCCCCGTCCCGCACTTCCCACACGTCCGTGACGCCCAGCGGCGAGATCTCGTCCATGCCGACGCGGCCGTGCACCACGAGGGCGTGCTCGGCTCCGAGCCGCACCAGCGCCTCTGCGACGACGGGCGCCCGGTCCGGATCGGCGACGCCGATCACCTGGCGGCGGACGCCGGCGGGGTTCGCGAGCGGCCCGACGAGGTTCATCACCGACGGGACGCCGAGCTCGCGGCGCACCGGGGCGACGTGCTTCATCGCCGGATGGAAGTTCGGCGCGAACAAGAAGGCGACGCGCGCCTCCTTGAGGACGCGCGTCGCCGCCGGAGGGTCGAGCACGATCCGTACGCCCAGCGCCTCGAGCACGTCCGCGGAACCGCACTTGGACGTGAAGGACCGATTCCCGTGCTTCGGCACGGTAGCGCCCGCGCCGGCCGCGACGAAGGCCGCTACCGTCGAGATGTTGAAGGTGGAGACTGAGCCGCCCCCCGTGCCGCATGTATCGACGAGGTACTGCCCCGCAGCTGCTACGGGCAGCATCGCGGCGCGCAGCGCGCGGGCGGCGCCCGCGACTTCTTCGGCAGTTTCGCCTTTGGTGCGGAGCCCCATCAAGAGGGCGGCGATCTGTGCGGCCGTCGCCTCACCGCTCATCACGACGCCGAACACCTCGGTGGTGAGGCTCTCGGGCAGCGACTGGCGGTGAGCGAGCGCGGCGATCGCGCGGCGGAGGGGCGAGGAATCCATCGAGTGAGCGTGCGGAAGCTATCCTGGCGACGTGGCCCTTGTCAAATAGTGACAACGGGTTGCATCTTTCGCGCGTGACGAGCCGCCCCTACCTCGCCGTGGTTCAGTACGACGGGGCGCGGTTCGCCGGATGGCAGCGGCAGCCCGAGGCGCGCACCGTGCAAGCCGAGTTGGAAACGGTGCTCGAGCGGCTCGACGGCGGGGGAAAGCGCGTCGTAACGACGGGCGCCGGCAGGACCGATGCCGGTGTCCATGCGCTCGGGCAGGGCGTGAGCTTCACGCCGGGCGATCGCTGGGAGGGCCAGGCGGACGAGTTGCGTCGCGCGCTCAACGCACTCCTCCCGGACGACGTGTGGGTCGAGCAAGTGCATGCGATGCGGCCGGGGTTCGACGCGCGCCGCAGCGCGAGGGCACGGCGCTATCGGTACGTCATCGGCACCGATGAAGCCGCCGCGTCGCCGTTCCGGCGGCCCTACGAATGGGCGCTGGGCGGGAGCCGCCCCCTCGACATGGCGGCGCTCGAGGGCGCGAGTGCGCTGCTCGTGGGAGAGCACGATTTTCGTGGTTTGGCCGCGGCGGGAGCCGCCACAGCCCACTACCGATGCCGCGTGGCGCTCGCCGAGTGGGCGCCGCGAGCGGACGTCGCCAAGGGGGGCGTGACGTTCACGATCGAGGCCGATCGATTCCTGCATCACATGGTGCGCTTTCTCGTGGGCGCCATGGTGGACATCGCCCTCGGCCGGCGCCCGCCGGCGGACTTCCCCCGCTTGCTCGCAGCGACCGACAATCTGGCGGCCAGTCCGCCCGCCCCGCCCCAGGGTTTGTACCTGGTGGCGGTGCGGTATCCTCCGGAACTCTACGCCGAGGCCTGTTCATGAAATTCTTCCTCGACACCGCGAGCCTCAAGGACATCAGCTGGGCCGCCCAGGCCGGCCTGATCGACGGTATCACCACCAACCCGTCGCTCTTGTCGAAGCAGTCCGCCGATCTCGATCCCCGCGACGTCCTCAAGGAGATCTGCTCTCTCGTCGAGGGCCCGGTGTCGGCCGAGGTCGTGGCGGTGGAGACCGAGGGCATGGTCAAAGAAGGAAAAGAGCTCGCCAAGATCGCCGAAAACATCGTCGTCAAGATCCCGATGCTCGAGGACGGAATGGTGGCGGTGCGGCGGCTGGCATCCGAGGGGATCCGCACCAACGTCACGCTCTGTTTCTCGAGCGTGCAATGCCTCATCGCCGCCAAGGCGGGCGCCAGCTACGTGAGCCCCTTCATCGGCCGGCTCGACGACGTCGGTCAGGAAGGGATGGACGTGATTCGCGAGGCCCGCGTGATCTTCGACAACTACGGCATCGAGACGGAGATCCTGGCCGCCTCGATCCGCCATCCGCGCCACGTGGTGGAGGCGGCGATGATCGGCGCCGATGTCGCTACGCTCCCGCCCGACGTGTTGAAGAAGCTGCTGCTCCACCCACTCACCGATCGCGGGCTCGATCAGTTCCTCAACGATTGGAGCAAGCTGGTGGCGCGCGCCAAGGCCGCGGTTTGAGCTGGGTCTCGCCGCTCTCGGCGCGCTACGCCTCGCCGGCGATGCAGGGGCTGTGGGGCGAGCGCCGCCGCATCGGCCTGTGGCGCCGGCTCTGGCTCGCATTGATGACCGTACAGAAGGAGCTGGGTCTCGACATTCCCGCTGCCGCCATCAGCCAGCTGCAGGCGCATCTCGATGACGCGGACCTGAACGCGGCCGCCGAGTACGAGAAGCGGCTGCGCCACGACGTGATGGCGCACATCCATCACCTCGGCGACCAGGCGCCCGGCGCGCGCCCCTTCCTCCATTTGGGCGCCACCAGCGCCTACGTCACCGACAACGCCGACCTCGTGTTGATGCGCGAGGGGCTGCAGCTGCTGCTGGGCCGCGTCGCCGCGGTGCTCGTGGCGCTCGGCAAGCTCGCCCGCCGCCATCGCGCGCTGCCCTGCCTCGCGTACACGCACTTCCAGCCGGCACAGCTGACGACGGTGGGCAAGCGCGTCACCCTGTGGATGCAGGAGTTCGCCCTCGACGCCGAGGAGCTGCTGCACCGGATCGCCACGCTGCGATTCCGCGGGGTGAAGGGGACGACCGGAACGCAGGCGAGCTTCCTCGAGCTGTTCGACGGTGACGATGCCAAGGTGCGCGAGCTGGATGCGCGAGTGTCCCGCCAGATGGGATTCGCCGAGGTCTTCGCCGTGACCGGCCAGACGTACACGCGCAAGCTCGACGCGCAAACCCTGGCGTGCCTTGCGGGGGTCGCGCAATCGGCCGCGAAGTTCGCGACCGACCTGCGCTTGCTGCAGCACGAGGGCGAGCTGCTCGAGCCGTTCGAGAGCGAACAGGTGGGCTCGTCGGCGATGCCGTACAAGCGCAACCCGATGCGCGCCGAGCGCATGACGGGGCTGGCGCGATTCGTGATCGAGCTGGAGGGCAACGCGTGGCACACCGCGGCGGAGCAGTGGCTCGAGCGCACGCTGGACGACAGCGCCAACCGCCGGCTGGTGATTCCCGAGGCGTTTCTCGCGACCGACGCGATCCTCGTGCTGGCCACGAACGTGGCGGCCGGGCTCGAGGTGCGCGAGGTCGAGATCGCGCGTCACGTCGCGGCGGCGATGCCCTTCCTCGCCACCGAGCGCCTCCTGATGCGCGGCGTGAAGGCGGGCGGCGATCGACAGCAGCTGCACGAGGTCATTCGCCGGCACAGCCAGGCGGGTGAAGAAAAACTGCTCGAGCGGCTGGCCAAGGATCCGGCCTTCAAGCAGCTCGGCGTCCGGGCGGAGGCGGGCGAGCTCGACCCGGCGGCCTACGTGGGCCGCGCGCCGCGCCAGGTGGACGAGTTCCTGGACCGCGTGCTTCCAGACCTCATGAAGGGAATCCAGGCGGTCGCGCCCGCGGCTGCCGTCGCCGAGGTCAGCGTATGACGGGTGTGCTGGTCGAGAGCAAACTGCCCCTCCCGCTCCTTCGTCGCGGGAAGGTTCGCGAGGTTTACCAGGTTGACGAGGGCACGCTACTCCTAGTGGCCAGCGATCGGGTGAGCGCCTTCGACGTCGTGCTGCGCGAGCCGGTGCCGCACAAGGGCGCGGTGCTCACCCAGATGAGCGCCTTCTGGTTCGAGCGTCTCGGCGCCGTAATCTCGAACCATTGCCTGAGCGCGGACGCCGACGAGATCGTCGCCCGCGTCCCCGCCCTCGCCGGTCAGCGCGACGCGATCGCGGGGCGCGCGATGCTGGCGCGCCGCACCACGCCGACGCCGTTCGAGTGCGTCGTGCGCGGGTATCTCTCGGGCTCCGCGTGGACCGAGTACCGGCAATCGGGCACGCTCGCAGGCGAGCCGCTTGCGGCGAGTCTGGTGGAAAGCGCGCGGCTCGAGCCGCCGATCTTCTCCCCCGCCACCAAGGCGGAAGAGGGCCACGACGAGAACGTGACGTTCGAGCACATGTCGCGCGCGCTGGGCCGGGCGCCCGCGGAACGCGTGCGACGGGCGAGCCTCGACCTGTACGAAGCCGGGCGCGCGTACGCCGCGGCGCGGGGCATCATCATCGCCGACACGAAGTTCGAGTTCGGCACCACGGCCGATGGCACGCTGCTGGTGATCGATGAGATCTTGACCCCCGACTCCTCGCGTTTCTGGCCCGCGGACCGATACCAAGCGGGGGGCAGCCAGCCCAGCTTCGACAAGCAGCCGCTGCGGGATTACCTCGCCGGCCTGAAGCGCGAGGGCCGGTGGAACGGCAACGCACCACCCCCACCGCTTCCGGCGGGCGTCGTGTCCGCGACGAGCGAGCGCTATCGCGATGCGTACCGGCGGATCACCGGACGAGACTTGGCGTGAGAATCGCACCGGAAGGCTGGCCCTTCATCGCGACGGCCTGGACGCTCGCCGCGGCCGCGGCCTTGGTCGCGGTGCGCTGGGGAGGGGGTGCCTGGTGGATCATGCCGGCGGTGCTCGCGATCCTCGCCATCTGGGTCGTGGCGTTCTTTCGCGATCCAATCCGGCCCGGGCCGCGCGGTGACCGTTACGTGCTCGCCGCCGCCGAGGGGAAGGTGTTGCAGGTGATCGAGGTAGATGAGCCCATGTATCTCAAGGAGCGCGCCGTCCGGATCACCGTGTTCCTGTCGGTCTTCGACGTGCACGTGAACCGCTATCCGGTCGGCGGCACCGTGGAGCTGGTGCATTACAATCCCGGCAAGTTCCTGCACGCTGCCGATGAGAAAGCGAGCCTCGACAACGAACAGTCGTCGGTGGGGATGCGCGGCCCGCGTGGGCGCGTGCTGGTCCGACAGATCGCCGGCTTGATCGCGCGACGTATCGTCACCGACGCGAAGCCGGGCGAGGTCGCCGCGCAGGCGTCGCGGCTCGGCCTGATCCGCTTCGGCTCTCGCACCGACGTTTTCCTTCCCCTTTCAGCGCGGGCCACCGTGCAGGTCAAGCCGGGTGACCGGATCCGCGTGGGTGGCACCGTGCTGGCGGAGTACGCATGAGGCCGCCGCCATTTCCGATCCGCCGCGTCGTGATCGTCGTGCCGAGCCTGTTCACGCTCTTCAACCTGTTCTTCGGCATCTGGGCGATGGTGCTCGCGACGCGCGGCGAGTTCTACCGCGCCAGCTGGTTCATCGTGTTCGCGGGGATCCTCGACACGCTGGACGGTCGCGTGGCGCGTCTCTCGGGCACAGGCACGCGTTTCGGCGCCGAGCTGGACAGCCTGGTCGACATGGTGAGTTTCGGCGTCGCGCCGGCGTTCCTGCTGTACCAGATCGAATTCGCGAGCGGCGGTCCGGCGGCGTGGATCTTTTGCTACTTCTACGTGATGGCCGTCGCCATCCGGCTGGCGCGCTTCAACGTCACCCAGGCGGGCCGGGCCAAGGAGTACTTCATCGGCCTCCCCTCCCCCGCCGCCGGGATCACGCTGGCGACGTTCTATCCATTCATGCAGACCGAGGCGTTCCAGTCGCTGCGCACCCTGCCGTGGCACCTGCTCCTGACCTTCCTCATGATCGTGCTCACGATCCTGATGGTGAGCAACGTCCACTACCACACCCTGCCGCGCGCCGGTTTCCGCTCGGTGCGCGGGCTCTTGGGCCTCACGTTGATCGCGGTTATCCTGGTGTTCGGCATCTGGCAACACGACGTGTTCCTGTTCCCACTGGGCATCACGTACGTAGGCTACGGGGTGCTGCGGGCGGTGTTGCTGGGCTTCTTCTCCGCGCCGGCGGAGGACGAGGAGGCCGAGATCGCCGGGCCGATCGTCATCACGGAGCCGGAGGACCCGGCGGACCGGGCGCGGGGGATCGGGTGAGCGCCTTCAAAGTGGAGATCAGGGTCATGCCCCGGGCGTCGCTGCTCGACCCCCAGGGTCAGGCGGTGCAGCACGCCCTCCATGCGCTCGGCTTCGAGGGCGTCGCCGCGGTGCGGGCGGGCAAGCACCTCGTGGTGGAGCTGCAGGCGGCCAATCGCGAAGAGGCGGCGGCGCGGGCCCGCGCGATGTGCGACCGGCTGCTCGCCAACCCCGTCACCGAGGACTACCTCGTGGCCGTGGAGACCGCCTGATGCGCCGCGTCGCGGTGGTGGTGTTCCCGGGCTCGAACTGCGACGCCGACACGCTCGACGCCGCGCGCGCCGCGGGGTCCGACGCCTATTATGTGTGGCACCGGGATACCGATCTGCGGCAGGCGGACGCGGTGATCCTCCCCGGCGGCTTCAGTTACGGGGACTACCTGCGCTCGGGGGCGATTGCCCGGTTCTCACCCGTGATGCAGGCGGTGTCCGCTCACGCGCGGGCCGGAGGTGCAGTGCTGGGCATCTGTAACGGGTTCCAGATTCTGTGCGAGGCCGGCCTGCTCCCGGGCGCGCTGATGCGCAACGCCCGCCTCAAGTTCTTGTCGCGCCCGGTGCGCGTCCGCGTCGAAGCGATCGATACGCCGTTCACGCGCGGCTACGAGCGGGGCGAGGAGCTGACGGTCCCGATCGCCCACGGGGACGGCCGCTACGTGGCCGACTCCGAGACGGCGGCGCTGCTGGAAGCCGGCGGGCAGGTCGTCTGGCGCTACATCAGCGACAATCCGAACGGCTCGACGAACGACATCGCCGGCGTCTGCAGCGCCGGTCGCAATGTAGTAGGTATCATGCCACACCCGGAGCGCCGTAACGCTCGGGTCTTGGGCGGTGAGGATGGAGCCCGTGTCTTCTTCTCTCTGGAGGCTCGCAATGCGACGCAGCACGCTGGCGATATGCGCGCTGTTGACGGTCGCCATCTACGGGTGTGACACGGTAGACAAGGTGACCGCCAAGCTGAAGCTGGCGTGGGACAAGGTGCGCGGCAAACCAACGGCCACCCAGACCGCGCCGCCGCGTCCCGCGACCGACACCGCGGCGGCCCGCGTCGCCGCGGCGGCGCAGCAGCAGCAGCACCCGACGCAACGGTCCGCGCTCCCCCCGCCGCCGCCGCGGCCGTCGGGGGGCGGCGCGCCCCTCACCCGCGACGTCCCGTACGTCTCGGAGGACACGGGTACGATCGCCCCCGGGATGAACGAGCGTGAGATCTACAACGTGTGGGGCGCCCCGGCGGCGGTACGACACGCGGGGCAATACACCTACCTCTTCTTCAACAATGGCTGCGAGTACACGTGCGGCACGATGGACGTCGTCACGCTGAAGAACGGTGCCGTCGTGGACGCCATCGTGCGGTGGGACGGTCACCGCTATTCGGGTGAATCGTCGTCGCCGCCCGGCAAGATGCCGGTCCCGAACGTCGGCGGCGACACGCTGCGCGTCCCGCCCCCATGAGTGAGAAGCCGCACAAGAACGAAGACGAATACTTCGCCCGGCGCGACGCCGAGCTGCTACGCCAGCAGCGCGCATCGGCGCAGCAGGCCGCTGCGCAGGCTGAGCGCCGGTCGCACCACATGAAATGCCCCAAGTGCGGCTACGATCTCATCGCCGGCGACTGGGACGGTATTCGGATCGACCAGTGCACCCACTGTCACGGCGTCTGGTTCGACGCCGGAGAGGCTGAGGCGCTGCTGAAGTCGCCTCATCCGAACGTGCTGTCCCGCGTGTACCGAGCCGTCGTCAAGGGCGTGACGCGGAAGTGATCCCTTTCCCCGGGGATCCGCCCGTCACGCCGCAGCTGGTCCAAGAGCACAACCTCACGCCCGACGAGTACGCGCGCATCGAAGCCATGCTCGCCCGGACGCCTTCGTTCGCCGAGCTGGGCATCTTCTCGGCGCTGTGGAGCGAGCATTGCTCTTACAAGCATTCCCGGCCGATCCTCAAGACCTTTCCGACGACAGGGCCCCAGGTAGTACAAGGCCCGGGCGAGAACGCGGGTGTGCTGCGCCTCCCCGGTGGCTGGGCCGTCGCCTTCAAGATCGAATCCCATAACCACCCCTCGGCCGTGGAACCGTATCAGGGAGCGGCGACCGGCGCGGGCGGCATCCTGCGCGACGTCTTCACGATGGGCGCGCGCCCCGTGGCGCTGCTCAACAGCCTGCGGTTCGGCGCCCTGGACGACGCGCGCAACCGCTACCTGTTCGCCGGCGTCGTGCGCGGCATCGGGGACTACGGCAACTGCGTCGGCGTCCCGACGTTGGGCGGCGAGGTGGACTTCGCCCCCGGATACGCCGGCAACCCGCTCGTCAACGCGATGTGCGTGGGCATACTGAAGGAGAAGGACCTCATCACGGCCGCGGCGCACGGCGTGGGCAACATCCTCCTCGCCGTGGGTGCGAGCACCGGCCGCGACGGCATCCACGGCGCGTCATTCGCCTCCGAAGAACTGACTCGCGAGAGCGAGCAGCGACGTCCTCAGGTTCAGGTTGGCGACCCCTTCACCGAAAAGCTGCTGCTCGAGGCGAGCCTCGAGCTGATCGGTTCGGGGCACATCGTCGCGATCCAGGACATGGGCGCCGCGGGGCTCACGTCGTCGTCGGCGGAGATGGCGGCGCGGGGTGGCGTCGGCGTCGAGATCGACCTCGCCCAGGTACCGACCCGCGAACCGGGGATGACACCGTACGAGATCCTGTTGTCGGAGTCGCAGGAGCGCATGCTCGTCGTCGCGAAGGCCGACCGCGTGCGGGAGGTCCAGGCGATCGCTACGAAGTGGGAGCTCGACGCGACACCCATCGGCCGCGTGACGGACGACGGGATGTATCGCTGCACCTGGGGCGATCAAGTGGTCGTCGAGATCCCCGGCCGCCAACTGGTCGAGGACTGCCCGGTCTACCACCCCGACGCCAAGGAGGACCCCCGGATCGCGGAGCTCCGCGCCGCAACTCCAACGCCCCACGCCCCACGCCCCACGCCGACCGATGCGCTGCTGAAACTCCTCGACCACCCGTCACTCGCCAGCAAGCGGTGGGTGTTCGAGCAATACGACTCGACCGTCCAGGCGAGCACGGTGGTGGCACCGGGTGGCGACGCCGGCGTGCTGCGGGTGCGGCACACCGACTTCGCGATCGCGGTCACGACCGATTGCAACAGCCGCTACGTGATGCTGGACCCGTACGAGGGCGGCAAGGCGGCCGTGGCAGAAGCGGCTCGCAATGTGGCGTGCACCGGAGCCCGCCCGCTCGGCATTACGGACTGCCTGAACTTTGGCAGTCCCGAACGGCCGGCGGTGTTTCATCAGTTCAAGGAAGCGTGCCGCGGCATCGCCGACGCCTGCCGCGCATTCGACACGCCAGTCACCGGCGGCAACGTCTCCTTTTACAATGAAAGCCCAACCGGAGCCGTACCCCCGACCCCCGTCGTGGGAATGATCGGGTTGCTCACCCCAGCCGACCGCGCCGTCCCGAGTCACGCCCGGGGCACCGGCGATGTTGTCTTCGTGCTCGGGGAGACCCGCGTCGAGCTGGGCGGCTCGGCGTACTGGGAAGTGGTGCACGGATTCGTGGGCGGGCAGCCGCCCTGCGTCGAATTGGACGTCGCCGTCCGGTTGGTCGATCTGCTGGTCGCAGGCGCCGAGCGTGGGTTGTTCCGGGCGGCCCACGATTGTTCGCAGGGTGGCCTGAGCGTCGCCCTCGCGGAGGTGGCCATGGGCGGACCCTATCAAGACTCGGGCTTCGGCATGGACATCGACCTGACCGCGTACTGCGCACCGCTCACCGCGCACCAGTTGCTCTTCAGCGAGTCGCACAGCCGTGCCGTGGTCACCTGCGCGCCCGAGCGCGCATCGGCCGTGGAAGCGTCGGCCCGCGAACATGGAGTACCGCTACATCGGGCCGGCACGGTCGGGGCCGTGGACGGCGAGTTCCACGTCGCCTTGCGTGATGCGGCGATCGCGGAGCCCATCGCCCGGGTGCGCGAGGTATATTTCAACGCGATCCCCCGGCGCATGGGAGACTGACGGCAGATGTGCGGTATCATCGGCGTTTCCGGCGTTCCTGACGCAGCTCGCGTCGCTTACCTCGGCCTCTATAGCCTCCAGCACCGGGGCCAGGAGTCCGCCGGGATGGTGGCCGTCGACGGCGAGGGCGTCGCCCGCTCTCACCGCGGCATGGGCCTCGTCGCGGACATCTTCGGTGAGCCGGCCCTGGCAGGCCTGCAGGGCGACGTCGCGATCGGTCACACGCGTTACTCGACGGCGGGATCGTCGGTGCTCGCCAACGCGCAGCCCATTCTCGCGGGCTACCGCGAGGGCCCGCTCGCTCTCGCCCACAACGGCAACCTCACCAACGCCGGGTCGCTCCGGTCCGACCTGGTGGCGAAGGGCTCGATCTTTCAGACCTCGTCCGACAGCGAGGTCCTGATCCATCTGATCGCCCGCTCGGAAGCGCGCGAGCCCGAGGATCAGCTGCTCGATGCCCTGGAGCGGGTCGAAGGGGCCTATTCGCTGGTCGTGACGATTGGACGGACGCTCTACGCGATCGTGGATGCGCGTGGCTTCCGGCCACTGTGGCTCGGGAAGCTGGGGGATGGACACGTGGTCACGTCCGAGACGTGCGCGCTCGACTTGATCGGCGCCACGCCGGTGCGCGAGATCGGCCCCGGCGAGTTCCTGCGCATCCAGGGCGCTGATGTCGATCGCCTACCTTCTCTGCCCGCCAAGCCGCACAAGCGCTGCATCTTCGAGCTCGTCTATTTCTCGCGCCCCGACAGCACGATCTTCGGGCGCTCGGTCGACCGCGTGCGCCGTGCCTTGGGCCGGGAACTGGCGCGCGAGCACCCCGCGCCGGGCACCGATTGCGTCTTCTCGGTCCCCGACTCCTCCAACGCGATGGCGCTGGGCTATGCCGAGCAGGCGGGCCTGAAGCTCGAGCACGCCCTGATCCGCAACCACTACGTCGGCCGCACGTTCATCAATCCGACGCAGGCGGGCCGGAACGCCAAGGTGAAGATCAAGTTCAATCCGGTCAGGGAGGTGCTCGAGGGGAAGAAGGTGGTCGTGGTGGACGACTCGTTGGTGCGGGGCACCACGAGCCGCGGCCTGGTGCAGATGATCCGGGCGGCGGGCGCCGCCGAGGTCCACTTCCGACTGGCGTCGGCGCCGATCACGGGGCCGTGCTATTACGGCATCGACACGCCTACCAAGGGCGAGCTGATCGCGGCCACGCATTCGCTCGAAGAGATCCGCCGTCATCTGGGCGTCGACTCGCTGGGCTATCTGTCTCTCGACGGCATGCGGCGCGCGGCCGGCGGCGATTCCGCCGAGTTCTGCGACGCCTGCTTCTCCGGCGATTACCCGACCACCACCCCCGATGAAACGGCCCGCGAACGCGAGCCTGTGTCGACGATCGCCGTGTAGCCCGCCGCTATGCCGTCCCTGGAACGCTGGGTCTATTCGTTCGGCAACGGTCGGGCCGACGGCTCGGCCGCCATGCGGGACATCCTCGGTGGCAAGGGTGCCGGCCTGGCCGAGATGGCCAATCTCGGCCTCCCCGTCCCGCCCGGCTTCACCATCTCGGCGCAACTCTGCATCACCTACCTCGAGCAAGGCACCTTCCCCGACGAGCTGCGCGAAGAGGTCGACCGCCACCTGAAACAGCTCGAGCGCGCCACCAAGAAGAAGTTCGGCGATGCTCGCAATCCCCTGCTCGTCTCCGTCCGGTCCGGGGCCGCCGTGTCGATGCCGGGGATGATGGAAACGATCCTGAACCTCGGTCTCAACGACGACACCATCAACGGACTCATCGCCGGCTCGGGCAACCCGCGCTTCGCCTACGACTCCTACCGCCGCTTCGTCCAGATGTACGGCGACGTGGTGTTCGATCTCGGCAAGGAGCCGTTCGAGGAGGTGCTGGTCGAGGCCAAGCGCCGCCGCAAGGTGAAGCGCGACATCGACCTGCCGGCCGACGACCTGAAGGCGTTGGTCGAGGAGTTCAAGGCGATCATCGAGTCGCGCAACGACCTGCACTTCCCAGACGATCCGCAGCGCCAGCTGTGGGGCGCCATCGAGGCGGTCTTCCAGAGCTGGCGCACGCGGCGCGCGCTGGACTATCGCCGCGTGCACGGGATCCCGGACGACATGGGCACGGCCGTCAACGTCGTCGCGATGGTCTATGGCAACATGGGCGACGACTGTGGCACGGGTGTGGCGTTCACGCGCGACTGCCGCACCGGCGAGCGCGTGTTGAACGGCGACGTGCTCACCAATGCGCAGGGTGAGGATGTGGTGTCCGGGGCGCGCACGCCGGTGCCGATCGCCCGGATGAAGCGCGGCAAGCTCGGCAAGATCTACCGCGACCTGGAGCGACTGGCGCAGAAGCTCGAGCGGCACTTCAAGGATGTGCAGGACATCGAATTCACGTTCGAGCGCGGCAAGCTCTACATGCTGCAAACGCGGCGGGCGCAGCGCACCGGCGTCGCCGCGGTGCGCGCCGCGGTCGAGATGGCCGCCGAAGGGCTGATCAGCCAGGACGAGGCCGTCCAGCGGGTTCCGCCCCAAGACTTGGACCAGCTGTTCCACCCGATGGTCGACCCCCGCGCTGCGGTGACGGTGCTTGCCAAGGGCTTGCCCGCCTCGCCGGGCGCGGCGACGGGCGAGGTCGTGTTCGACGCCGATGAGGCCGAGGCACTCAAGAAGAAGGGCCGTGACGTGATCCTGGTGCGGCCCGAGACATCGCCCGAAGATTTCCACGGCATCGTAGCGGCCCGGGCGGTGCTCACGGCGCGCGGCGGGATGACGAGCCATGCGGCGGTCGTAGCGCGCGGCATGGGCAAGACGTGTGTCGTGGGGGCCAAGGACCTGGAGGTCGATCCGGCGGCGGGCCGGTTCAAGGTCAACGGCCGCGCCGTCAAGCGTGGTCAGGTCATCACCGTGGACGGCACCACCGGTCGGGTGATCCTCGGCGCCGCCAAGGTCGTCCTCCCCAAGGTGGGTGCGCATTTCGCGAAGCTGATGAGCTGGGCCGATGCCCGCCGCCGGCTGCGCGTGCGCGCCAACGCCGACACCCCCGCCGATGCCCGCCGGGCGCGCGAATTCGGCGCCGAGGGGGTCGGGCTGTGCCGCACCGAGCACATGTTCTTCGAGGGCGACCGCATCACCGCGATGCGCGAGATGATCGTCGCACCCGATGAGCCGGGCCGGCGCAGCGCGCTCGCGAAGCTCCTCCCGATGCAACGCGAGGACTTTGAGGGGATCTTCGAGGCGATGGCGGGCCTCCCCGTCACGATCCGTCTGCTCGACCCGCCGCTGCACGAGTTCCTGCCCCACACGCATGAGGAGATCGCCGGTCTCGCCAAGGCGATGAAGCTCCCCGTGGCGACGTTGCAGCGGCTGGTCGACTCGCTGGTCGAGGCGAACCCGATGCTGGGCCACCGCGGTTGCCGGCTCGGGATCAGCTACCCTGAGATCACGGAGATGCAGGCCCGGGCCATCTTCGAGGCGGCGGGACGCGTGGCGGGGCGAGGCAAGAAGGTGACCGTGGAGGTGATGGTGCCGCTGGTGGCGCACGTGGAGGAGTTCAAGCGCCAGGCCGAGATCATTCGCCGCGTGGCGCAGGAGGTGTTCCACGCGGAGGGGCGCGCGGTGCCGTATCTGGTCGGGACGATGATCGAGCTGCCGCGCGCCGCACTCACCGCCGACGACATTGCCAAAGCAGCAGAGTTCTTCTCCTTCGGCACGAACGATCTCACCCAGACGACGTTCGGCCTGTCGCGCGACGACGCGGGGCGCTTTCTGCCGCTCTACGTGGAGCGCGGCATCCTGGCCGAGGACCCGTTTCAGGTCCTCGACCAGGAAGGCGTCGGCAAGTTGATCGAGCTGGCGGTGCGGCTGGGCCGCGGCACGCGGCACGACCTGAAGATCGGGATCTGCGGCGAGCACGGCGGCGAGCCGAGCTCGGTGAAGTTCTGTCACCACGCCGGTATGAACTACGTGTCGTGCTCGCCGTTCCGGGTGGCGATCGCCCGCCTCGCCGCGGCCCAGGCGGCCCTCGAGGAGGCGGGCGTGATCAATCGGACGAAAGCCACGGTCTAGCTCAGCCGCCCATGCGGCCGCCGAACAGGCTCGCGAACGCCCCGCCGACGACCAAGCCGATGACGAGCGACGTGATCGCCACCACGTAGCCACTCCCTTTGGAGAGGCGGTGCGTGATCGAGACACCGATTGCGGTCAGGACCATCCCCCAGATCGAGAAAGGGTTGACCCCTTTCAACACCGCCCCCATGAAGCCTTTGGCCGCGGGGGCGAGCAGGTCCAGACCGAGCGCCGGTTGCATGTCCTGGGGTGAGGTGATCTGCGCGGTTCCCTGCACATGCAGCACGATCGTCCCCACGGCCGCGAGGAGAATCACGGACGGCACGGACGCGTAGGTTGCCACGCTCAGCAGGGTGCCGAACTTCCCCTCGCCGCCGACGATCGACACCAGCACCCACAGGATCAGCGCGCCGATCACCAGCGCGATCCCCAGACCGATCGGAATGCCGATCGCAAACAGCGGGGCAAATCGTGAGGTGTCGGGCGTACCGGCCGGCGCCTGCGATAGCTGGGCCTGCAGCGCGACTTTGAGGATCGGGAGGTTCACGAAGTAGATCACGATTTGCAAGGCGCAGATGGCCAGGAACGGCGCGAGGAACTTCGGCCGCGCGCGCACACGTTCGAACACAGCCGCCGGCTCGTACAAGACCTTCAGGACATCGAGCCACGCGTTGCCGCCACCGCCCATCTCGACTGGGGGCTGCTGCATTCCTGCACCCATTCCGCCTCCCGCGCGAAGGTTCGCCTTCGGGGACCGTCAGAACGGGGCCCAATATAGCTCTCCACCGGGAGAACGCCGAACGGGAAACGTCGAGGACGTTTCCCGTTGGCAGTGGAGGCGCGGGGAATTGAACCCCGGTCCGAGCATGACTCCGAAACCGCTCCTACGTGCGTAGGCGACGCTTGACTGGTCTCGCCACCTCGGCGCCTCGCCGGCCTCGGCAGCAACAAGCCTCTGGAATCTCTCGCGCGACCCGTTGAGGCCCCAGGTCACGCCAGCCAGACTTTGCGATACGTGAGCGCCGCCTCAGGCGGGCTGCCACTCACGCAGGTGCGTGAAGCCGAAGCTTACGCAGCCAGAGCCAGTTCAGAGTTGGCTTTTGTAGTTTCCCAGTTGATTTACCAGGTGACTGAGAACCTGGGCACGCAGCGATATCCTCGCCAAACCCGTCGAAGCCTGTCGCCCCCCGAAGAGTCGCTATGAAACTAGCCCCTTTCCCTTCCCCAGCCAACGGGGTACAGTATAAACACAGGTCCCACATGATCCTCGCCCTCGCGTTGCTCACGCAGGTAGCCACGCTCGCAACGGCCCGCACGCCGGCGGCAGCACCGGTGCGCGTCTGGCGTACGGACTCCACCGTGCTTGTCTCCCTGCGCGACCCTGGTTACGTGACCCTGCTCCATGTGAGCGCGGACGGGCGGATCAGTGTGCTCTTTCCCCTCGAGCCCGACCTCGACACGTGGGTGCACGGCGAATCGCCGTTGCAGATGTCGCTGCCTCCGAGGGCGCAGGGCACCACCGCCACGTTTGTGGCGATCCGGTCAAGCTGGCCCTTCGACTTTGCGGCGCTCCGCGCGGGGTCGGGGGCAGGATCGACCTGGAATTACGGGGGCGCCTGGCTACTCCAGCCGACGGCGGGCGACCCCCTCGCGGCGTTACTCGACATCGCCGACCGCGTCACGGACGGCCGTCCGTACGACTACGGTACTGTCGCGTACGATAACGACGGCACCGTAGCGAACCGCCGCACGCCCCGTCAACCCGACGTGTGCCTGAGCTGCGTGCATCACGGCACGCAGGTCGCCGAGGCGCCTGCCGCCACGGCCACCAACGCGGTGGACTGCGCGAGCGCCTCGCTCACGAATTCGTTCTGCGGCGTAAACAGCGGCAGCGTTTCGATCACCAGCGCGCCTGCTGCCGCGCCGCAACCGATGTACCAGCCTACCCCGCCAGCGCCTACGGCGGTCTATGTCCCGTACTTTGTGCCCGTCACACACGGATTCCATCAACGCTTCACGCCGCCCCCCCCCTCGCCCGCGGCGCCAGCCCAGCTGACATCGCAAGGGGTCGCCTTCCCGATAGCGCCTCGCCTCATCGTACCGTCCTCCGCACAGATCCGCACGTTCACGACGCGGCGGCCGTAGATACGATCGGTCACGCTCGCTCAACGCGGTTCCGTCCAGCCTGTTTCGCCCGGTACAGCGCCGCATCCGCCGCGGCGCGCAGATTCATGAGATCCCCGATCGGCGCAGGGTATGCGGCGACGCCGCACGACGTCGTCACGATGTACGGCGAGCTGCGCCACATCCACGTGCTCCCCGCGATCGACTCGCGGATCCGCTCCGCCACCTCCAGACCCGGCGCGAGCGGCGTCCGCGGCAGCCACACCGCGAACTCCTCGCCGCCGATCCGCGCCACGAGGTCCCCGTCGCGCACCGCCGCCTCCAACAGATAGGCGACGTGCTTCAGCGCGGCGTCACCGGCCGCGTGACCGAGCGTGTCGTTGAGGCGCTTGAAGTGATCGAGGTCCACGTAAATCAGCGTCGCCGGGGGCGCCGGGCGGGTTCCTTCCCCGCGGTACTCCGCGAGCGCCCGCTCGAACTCACGCCGGTTGCACAACCCGGTGAGCGGATCGCGAATCGCCCGTTGCTCCGCATCGTGGACCGCCCGCGCCGCGGCGAGACGCGGGCCCAGCTCGGCGATGAGCGGGCCCATCTGCTCCATGACGGGTGCGTCGGGGTCGAGGGGCGCGCCGAGGAGGACCAGCGACCCCACCACCAAGTGGCCGTCGAACACGGGGTACGCAGTCCCGGCGCGCTCGCTGCGCCGCCGCTCCGGCATGCCCGAACCAAACACGTCTTCTCCACGCGGCGTGACCACGGGAACCCCGCCGGTCATCGCCTGGATAACTGGAGAGTCGGCATGAGGCACCAGGCCGGTGAGCCGCTGATCGCCCTTCGCGGACACCGCCACCACGCGCGCCTCTTCACCGTTTGAGAGCACAATGACTGCGCCTCGCTCCGTCAACTGCTGCGCCAGCTCAGCCGCGATCCGGGCGATCCCCTCGAGTGTCTGCGCGCCACCCGCCACCCGCGCCAGCCGCCTGCCGAGCAGCTGGGCGCGGTGGCCCTCCACCTGGTCTTCGGCCAGGCGCATGCCAGCTACGAAGCGACGCAACGTCGCGGCTGCCGCGTCGATCGCCTCGGGCACCTGCTCCGGTCCGGCGATCAGCAACCCGGCCCCATACGGAAAGTCGCCGACCGCGACGTACGTGCCTTCAGGATCGCGGGCGACGTGGAGGCGCCCATCGACGGACGCGAGCTGAACGATCGCCGCCCCACGACGCTGGAAATCGGGAGCGACAGCGGGCCCACCCCCCACGTCGATGGCGCCGTCCACCGGGCCCACGACCCAACCCGCCACGGCGCCGTGCGCCTTGCGTAACAGCTCGAAGATCTCTCGGAGCGAGAGCGGCGGGGGCCCGCGCCGCCGAAAGCGACCGGGGCGAAAACGGATCGTCCACCCGTACAGCGCCGCGAGCGCCCCCGCCGCCGCCAACAGCGCCGCCGCCGAGCCCCGCCAGATCGCGACGACGACCGCGGCCGCTCCGAGGACTTGCAGGGCGAGCGCGACCCACCCCCGCATTCCTGGCCCCCCAGGCTTACGAATGATTGATGCGACTCGCGGCGGCCGCGGCGCCGAAACCGTTGTCGATGTTGACCACGGTCACGCCCGACGCGCAGGAATTGAGCATAGCGAGGAGGGCGGCGAGCCCTCCGAACGACGCGCCGTACCCGACGCTCGTCGGTACGGCGATCACGGGGACCTTCACGAGGCCGCCCACGACGCTGGGCAGCGCACCCTCCATTCCCGCCACGACGATGATCACCGCGGCGGAACGCAGTACGTCGGTCTGCGTGAGGAGCCGGTGGATGCCCGCGACCCCCACGTCCGTCAGGCGCTCGACGCGGTTCTTCAAAGCGCGGGCAGTCACGGCCGCTTCTTCAGCGACGGGGAGGTCGCTCGTCCCGGCGGTGCAGACCAGCACCGTGCCCCGTCCCGTGGGTGCGGGCTCCGGGTCGGGCGGCAGGTACGCCGTCCGGCCCAGCTCGTTGAGCTCGGCGCGCGGGAAGCGTGCCCGCAAAGCGGCCGCGTGGGGAGTCTCGATGCGCGTCGCCAGAAAACTGCCGCCCGCCACCTCCAGCCGCTCGGCGATGGCCACCACCTGCCCCGCCGTCTTCCCCTGACAAAAGATCACCTCCTGATGGCCTTGTGTGATGGGCCGGAGGTGATCGATCGTCGCGAAGGGGAGCTGCTCGAAGTTCACGCGGCCGCCAAGGCTGCCGTCTGCGCCAAGTAGCGCGAGAAAATCGCTTCGCCTTCGGCCATCGACTCGATGGCGAACAGGCGCTGGCGCAGGTCAGCGGCACCCGGCAGCCCTTTCGTGTACCACCCCAGGTGCTTCCGGAACTCGAGCGCCGTCTTCCGCGTGTCGCCCTGCAGTCGCAGCGCCAGCCGCGCGTGCGCGAGCGCCGTGCCGAACCGCTCCTCGGCCGTGGGGTCCGGCCGCTTGGCGCGCCCCTCGAGCAGATCCCTGCCCTGGGCGAAGATCCACGGGTTCCCGAACGAGCCGCGCGCGATCATGACACCCGCGCAACCCGTATGACGCCGCATCGCGACGAGGTCCTCAGCCGTGCGCACGTCACCGTTGCCGATGACCGGGATATCGAGCGCCTCCACGACGCGCGCGATCTCGTCCCAATCGGCCTCGCCCTGGTACATCTGTGTCCGAGTACGGGGGTGGAGGCTGAGCGCCAGCGCCCCGGCGTCCTGGCAGCGCCGCGCGATGCCCACGGGGTCGCGCTGCGGCTCATCCCACCCGCTGCGGATCTTCACCGTCACCGGCAGACGGGTGGCGTCCTTGACCGCGCCGATGATCCCCGCCACGAGCGTCATGTCCTTGAGGCACCCCGAGCCGCCGTTGTTGCGAACCACCTTCTTCACCGGACAGCCGAAGTTGATATCCACGAAATCGGGCTGGAACAGCTCCGTTACCATCCCCGCGGCCGTCGCCATCACCTGCGCGTCGGCGCCGTAGATCTGGATCCCGATCGGGCGCTCGCACGGCTCGAACCGCATCTCGGCGAGCACCCGCTCGATCCCCAGCGAGATGCCCACGGACGAGATGAACTCCGACACGACGACGTCCGCACCGAAGCGGCGGCACAGCTGCCGGAACGGCGACTCGGACACGCCCGCCATGGGGGCGAGGAAGAGCGGGACCTGATGGTCCGTGCGATACGGGAACTGCATATGAGGGAACGTAATAGTGCGTTGCGCGCCGAGCAACCAACCATTACGTTTCGCGCCCGATGCGGCTACGCGAATTCTTCTCCGACGACGCCATCGCCTTGGAGCTCGGGAGCACCGCGAAAGACGCGGTCCTCAAGGAGCTGGTGGGACTGCTCCACCTCGACGAGAAGGCCGAGGGGATGCTGTTCAAGATGCTGAAGCGGCGCGAGACCCTGGGCTCGACGGGGATCGGACAGAGCATCGCCATCCCGCACTGCCGCTCGCTGGTCGTGAACCGCCTGCGCTGCGCCTTCGGCCGCCGGCTCGAGGGGATCGACTTCAAGGCGATCGACGACAAGCCGGTGCACTACTTCTTCCTGATCGTGGCCCCGCCGCTCGAAGTCTCGAACCAGTACCTGCCCGTGCTCGGCAAGATCGCGCAATTCGCGAAGGAGCCGGACATCACCGATCGCCTCGCCAAGCTCAAAACCGCCGCCGAGTTTCTCGACCTGCTGGAACAGAAGAACATCTAGCGTCGCCGCGCCGCGGCGAGGACCGCGCTGGCGCTCCCCACCACGTCGGGCTCATCGGGGAACAACCGCAACGCTTCGCGCGCGGCCGCCATCGCGCGGGCCGTGTCGCCGGCGGCGAGCAAGGCGCGCGGTAGCAACGTCCAGGCGGGAACGAACCCACTATCGACCGCCAAGGCCGCGGTGAGCTGCTCCGCGGCCGGCCGGTACAACTTCGCATCCAGGTAGAAGCGCGCGAGATCGAGGCGCGGTCCTGCGATCGACGGTGCCAGCGCGATCGCATCGCGCAGCAGGCGCTCTCCACTCCCCCAGCGCCCGGCCTGGAATTCGTCCTTGCCCACCATCCAGAGGGTGCGGTACGAGTGGGGCGCGTCGTCCTTCATGGCCTGGAAATGCGCCTCGTCGTCGTGCCAGACGGACAGGCGCGCGATGCTGCGCACGGCGCCCAGCACGACCACCAGCGCGAGGAGCGCGACCCGGCGGCGTGCCGGCCAGGGCCACGCCACGCCGACGCTAGCGAGCGCGAAGGCCACGCCGAACGACGGGAGATAGAGCGTGCGCTCCGCCACGAGCAGCTCAGTCGGCACGACGATGTTGGCGACTGGCGACACCGTGATGATGATCCACGCGAGGCCGATGGCGATACCTGGCACGGTGCGCCGCCAGCGCCACGCTGCCCACCCCGCAGTCGCCCACACGAGGACGCCCAGGATATGCGCGCCGCTCAGGCCCGTCGACACCACGACGTCCCCGGGGGAGTAGTCGGCCGACAGGTGCGCCGGGAAGAGCAACAACCGCCACCACTGGAGCGACACGGGCAGCATCGCCCAGGTCCGCTGCGCCATCCCCAGCCGCTCGAGTCCCGCCGCCGTGCCCCCAGCCGACAGGATCCCGGCGCCGACCCATTCGTGCAGCACGTAGTAGCCGAGGATCGGTAGCAGCGCGGCCGCCGCCGGCCGAAGGGCCGCGCGGATCCCCCCTTCCGACCCCCGGCCCACATAGATCAGCAGCACCGCCGCCGGCAGCGTCGCGGCCAGCTCCTTGCACCCGATGGCAAACGCCGCACCGAGCGCCACGCCGATCGCGTACACAGGGTGCCGTTCGACGGCGAGCGCGCACAGCAGCGCCGCGGCGTATCCCGCCGCCGCCATCAGCTCGGCGCGTCCGACCACATTCGCCACCGCCTCGACGTGCACCGGATGCACGGCGAACAACAACCCCGTGACGAGACCGGTCACCGAATCAGAGAGGCGACAGGCGAGGAGTGTGAGCAGCGCGGCGGCGAGACCGGCCCACAGCACGTTCACCGCGTGGAACCAGTGGGCGCTGCTGCTGATCCGATAGTCCAGGGCATACGAGGCGAGCACCAGAGGTCGCCACAGGGAGCCGCCGAACCCGGTGGGCCAGTACGGTTCCTGCAGCACGGCGCCCAGCGAGGGAGGACGCTGCAGCACCGGCCGCTCGGCGACGATCCAGCGATCGTCCGAGACGAAGCCATTGCGAATGGAGGGGGCGGCGACGGCCACGGCCAGGAGGCCCGCCACGAGGGCGGCCTGCCGCGCCGTCACTCCCACTCGATCGTCGCCGGCGGCTTGGAGCTGACGTCGTAGGCGACGCGATTCACGCCCCGCACCTCGTTGATGATGCGGTTGCTGATCCTGCCGAGGACGTCATAGGGGAACGCGTACCAGTCGGCCGTCATCCCGTCGCGGCTCGTGACCGCCCGCAGCGCCACGACATGATCGTAGGTGCGCCCGTCGCCCATGACGCCGACCGACTTGATCGGCAGCAGGACGGCGAACGCCTGCCAGATCTGATCGTACAGTCCCGCCTGGCGGATCTCCTCGATGTAAATGGCGTCGACCTGGCGCAGGAGATCGAGTCGCTCCTCGGTGACGGGACCGAGCACGCGGATCGCGAGGCCGGGGCCCGGAAACGGGTGGCGCCCGACGATCTCCTCCGGCAGCCCCAGCTCGCGTCCGACCAGCCGGACCTCGTCCTTGAACAGCTCCCGCAGCGGCTCGATCAACTTCCAGGGCATGTTTGCCGGGAGGCCACCGACATTGTGGTGCGTCTTGATCGTGACCGACGGGCCGCCCTTCGCCGACGTGGATTCGATCACGTCGGGGTACAGGGTGCCCTGTACCAGGAATCCCACGTCGCCTTCCACGTGTCGGGCGGCGCCCTCGAACACCGATATGAACGTGTGCCCAATGCGACGGCGTTTCTCCTCGGGATCCTCGACGTCCTTGAGCTCCTTCAGGAACGCATGTGTCGCATCGACGACCCGCAGGTCGATCCCGAGGTGCGCGCGGAACGTCCGTTCCACCTGCTCCCGCTCGTTGAGCCGCAACAGTCCGTGGTCCACGAAGATGCACGTGAGGCGATCGCCGATCGCCCGATGGACGAGAGCCGCCGCGACGGCCGAATCCACGCCGCCCGAGAGACCGCAGATGGCGCGCGCCGTGGGACCGACCAGCTCCCGGATGCGACCCACCTCGTGGTCGATGGCGTGTCCCGGCGTCCAGTCGGGGGTGCAGCCGCAGATCCCGAACAGGAAGTTGTGGATGATCTCTCCCCCACGGGCCGTGTGGGCGACCTCGGGGTGGAACAGGACGCCGAAGATCGGTTTCGAATCGTGCTGCATCGCCGCGACGGGAGCGTTCGCGCTGGTCGCGGTGATGCGGAACGCCGGCGGCGGCTGTTCGATCCGGTCGCCGTGGCTCGCCCAGACCGTAATCGTCGATTGCGGTTCGAAGCCGGCGAAGAGACCATCGCCCGAGCGCAGCGAGATGTCGGCGCGGCCGTACTCGCGCGCGTTCGACCCCTTGACGATCCCGCCGGTGAGCTGCGCGATGAGCTGCATCCCATAGCATATCCCGAGCACCGGAATCCCGAGATCCAGAATGGAACGATCGGCGGTGGGCGCCCCGGGTTCCAGCACGGAGCTCGGCCCACCCGACAGGATGATCCCCTTCGGCTGGAACTCCTTGATGAACGCCAGGTCGGTCCCGCGGGCGGCAGGATGGATCTCGCAATAGACGTGCGCTTCCCGAATCCGCCGCGCGATGAGCTGCGTGAATTGCGAGCCGTAATCGAGGACGAGGATCCGATTCACGCCTTGTACCACGTCGTGGGCTCGGCGGTCTCGCCCCGCAGCAAGTCGTCCAATGTCTCACGCGGGCGCGACACGAAGTAGCGGTCGCCTTCCACGACCACTTCGGGCGGGCGCGGCCGCTGATTGTAGGTCGAGCTCATCACGAACCCGTAGGCGCCGGTGCCGAGTACCGCCAGCGCTTCCCCCGGCATGACCACGGGCAGCTTCCGGTCGAGGGCGAGAAAGTCTCCGGATTCGCAGATCGGTCCCACGACACTCACCGTCTCTTCGCCCCGCTTGCCGTCCTTCAGCGGGACGATCTCGTGATGGGCATTGTAATGGCTGGGCCGCACGAAGTCCGTCATCCCCGCGTCGACGATGACGAAGTCCTTCCCGCCGGCGTGCTTGCGATAGAGCACTTTGGTGAGCAGGACCCCTCCATTCGCGACCAGGTAACGCCCCGGCTCGCACAGCAGGCCGAGGCCCGCCGCTTTCACGGCGGGAACCACGGCCTCCGCGAACGCCCTGGGTGTGGGCGCCTTCTCGTTGTGGTAGCGTACGCCGAGTCCACCGCCGACGTCGAGCGCCTCGAGGCCGTCGATCCCCGACGCCCGCAGCGCCGTCACCAGCTCGAGCAGCTTCACCGTCCCGCGGTGGTAGGGCCCGACGTCGGTGATCTGCGAGCCGATGTGCATCGCGAGGCCCCGTAGCGTGAGCATGGGTTCCGCGGTGATGCGCTGCGCGACGAGGACGACCTCGTCGAACGGCACGCCGAACTTGGTGGTTTTTTCCCCAGTCCGGGTGTAGGGATGTGGCGTCTCAGTCGCGACGTCGGGGTTCACGCGGATGCCGACGTTGGCCGGCTGCTTGAGGCTTTTGGCCACCGCGAACAGGGTATCGAGCTCGCTCGTCGATTCCACGTTGATGAAGCCGACGCCGGCGCGGATCGCCTCCTCGAGCTCGGGCGGGGTCTTGCCAACCCCCGAGAACACGATGCCGTCGGGATCGAATCCAGCGGCGAGGACGCGGCGCAGCTCTCCTACCGACACGATGTCGGCGCCCGCGCCCAGCTGTTTGAGCACGCGCAGGACGCCGAGGTTGCCGTTCGCCTTGACCGAGTAGCAGATGCGGTGGCGGATCCCCTGGAGCGCGTCGTCGAGGGCGTGGTACTGCGCGCGAATCAGGTTGGCGCTGTAGACGTAGGCCGGGGTGCCGACGCGATCCGCGATCGCCTGAAGCAGTCCCGGATCGATGCTTAGTACGCCTGCGCCCATGTTTCCAAGGAATGCGGGGACAATCGGTTAGCGCGCCCTTTCGGAAACAGTGTCGCTCTCAGTGCTCGAATCAGTGCCGGCCGCGACCTGCCGCAGCACCGCCAGCCGATCGTCCCGCAAGCTAGCGGCGTGCTGCTCGACGCGGTACTCCACCGCCGCGCTCCGATGCCGCACGTTCCCGAGGTGGCCATAGACGGCCCGCACCAGCGCATCGCCGCCGTGGCCGAGCTCGCGCCCGACGGTGAACGGCGACACGGGCGCGCCGGCGTCCAGCGTCTGCAGCCGCGCGGCGCAGTAGGTATGCCGCAGCGACTTCGGCGTGATCTCGCCGGGCACGTAGCCGATGCACCCGGCGATCGCCTCAACGATCCGGTGCGGATGCCGCAGACGGGTCTCGGCGCCCGTCCGGAACGACGGGAACAGGAGCCGGTGCGGCGGCCGCGCGGCGAGATAGCGCCCGAGGATCTCCTTGAGCTGCGGCCACAGGGGCACCGTGCGGTGCGAGGTCCGGTTCTTGAGCCGGCGCGCCGCGTGCGGCCGGAACGTGACGGTCTCGCGATCGAGCGACACGTCGGCCACCTCGAGCCCCGTGACCTCGCTCGGCCGGCCGCCCGTGAGCAGGTAGGTCGCCACGAGCTCATAGGCGAACGGAACGGCGTACCAGGTGCACGTTGGTCGATAGAGCCGCGCCGCCTCGAGCAGCAGCGCCGCCTCGTCCACGTCGAGCCAGGACGACTCGCCCCGCACGGCCGACGGTTTCTCGCAGACGCTGACGGGATTATAGCCGAGTGAGACCCGCCCCTCGGCCTGGGCCCGACGAAACGCATTGCTCAACGAGTGCACGTGCTTCCGAATCGTCTCATTGCCCAACCCGCGATCGCGCAGGGCCGCGATCCAGCCCGTGACGGCCGGGACGTCGATCGTGGCGAGCTCGCGCGCCGGGCCGAAGAAGGCGACCGCGCGCTCGAGGTGCAGCTGATCGGCCGCGAGGCTTGGGTCGGTCACACGGTTCGCCTGCGCCTTCTTGACCAGGTGCGCTGTGGCGTAGGCGGCGAGGCCCACCGGCTCCGGCAGGCCGTGGACGCCGCGGAGCTGCGCCTTCTGCTGCGCGGCGACGAGCTGCCCGTACACCGCGGTTGCGACGTCGAGGCTCGTGGTCGCTCGCTTCTCACCCGGCCCGACGAGCGGCACGCGGCGATCGCCCACCCGGCCATAGTAACGCACCGCCCCGCCCTGGTCCCGGGCGTAGATGCCGGACGGGATCCGACCCGCGCCGCGGCTCATGCGACCCCCCGACGCTTCTTGTCCTCGTCGATCATGCGCTTCCAGCCCACGAGTTTGTTGCGGACTTCCCCGACGAGCGGCACCATCGCCGTGCCCTCCTCAACGACGGCCCGCAGGTAACGGTCCATGTCACGGATTAGACGGGGTAGGAGCTGACCTTTCCCGTAGCAGTAGGAATTCGCCTCGCCTTGGCTCATGAACAGAGCTGCGGCGAGCAGTTGAAGTGCCCATGGGTCCCCCGCAGCGTCCTTCACCTTCACTGGAGTCAGGACCTCCACGAGATTCCGGAACCAGCTGTCGGTTACGTTGAAGTTCTTGAGAATCTTCGCCTGCGTCCCTTTGTCGAGCACGTGAAATTCAATCACCGTCGTCTCATGGGGATCGATCGCGACGCGGGTCTTCGTTGTGGCGAACATCAGTACCCCCTGGGTTGGGGCCACGTCACCGCCCGCCACCGAGCTGCTCGAGCTGCGCCGCCAGCTTCGCGAGACGTCCACCCCGCGCACGGAGCACCGCGGCGAGCCGGCGAATGACGGCCGGCGGCGGCGTGCGGAGGCTCTTCCGATAGGACCGGATAGCCTCGTAGGAGATGCCCGCTTCTCGGGCAACCTCGCGGAGGGTGGGGGCGACGTAATCGAGTACTTTGGCGAGCATGGTCCGTTGCCTGTGTGTCCCCAACTTGGTGACAGTGCCCCGCTTCCGCAAGTAGGCCTCCCTAGGTTGGCGTCCGGGGCGAAGATACCGCCGGCCGGGCCCCGCGCCACGCACCGAGGCCGCCGCCCGTCGCCCCCTGGGGTCGGTGTGCCTTCCGCGTGCTGATCGCGCCCTGGGGCATCCTGGTGCGCCGGTTCCGGCCGCTGGCCGGCGCTGAAGGCCTCCACGGCGGCCGGCGGGATCCGCCAGGCGCCGGGCCGCTTCGTCCCCGGGAGCTGGTAGGCACCCGGGAAGAGACCGAGCTGTAGCCACCCGCGCACCGTGGACGCGCTCCGGTGCAGGTGCGTGGCGAGCGTCGCGACGCTGTAGGTCGTCCCCTCGGCTGTCGGCAGCAGCTCGAGCAGCGTGGCCCGGTCGAGCGTCAACGACGCGCCCGCGGGCAGCTGCTCGGCGAGGCGCCGCAGCTCGGCGATCGTCACGCAGGCCCTTTGCAGTCTGCACTCAACCCGAGCCAGATCCGCCGCTCTGCCTTCGTGCGCGCATGCTGGTCCCGGAGCGGACCGAGGGAGTCGAGCCACATGCGCGCTTCACGCTCGAGCCGACGCGCCTCCTGGACATCGCCCCGCCGGCGCGCGCGCCGCGCTTGGCGCGGCGTTTGCCGCACGCAGCTCCACCGCGCGCAGTAGGCAACGAGGACCCGGACCGGGGGAAGGGGTAGCCCTCCGGCCTCAAGCGCGGTCGTGATGCGGTCGAACTCGCGGCGCGTGAGACGATCGATCCGGAAGGCTCGCGGCGGCTTCACGGCCGCCGCGAGGCCCCGAAGATGAACTCCGCATCCCCGTCCTGTTCCGCCGGCGGTTCGATCTCCACGCGCGTCCGGGCCGCCGGCGTCAAGCCAAACTCCAGAAGCATCAGCCGCACCCGGCGCCACGCGTCCTGCGCGATCGCGACCTCGGGTCGTGGCCGCACCACGCGCCCACTCGCCGTCGTGATCGTGTAGGTGCGACCGCGCCGAGCGATGACGGCCGCAGCCGTGCGGTAGTCCGCGTAAGCAGAAACAAGCAATTCCAGCGCGTCCTGATCCACGTGAGTCGCGACATGCATCCGCGCGAGCTGCGCCCCGATTCGTTGCCAGGCGGCTCGCGCGAATCCGCGGATGTGCTTCGGGCAGGGCGGCACCGCCGCCGGCAGCACCGGCTCCCCGCGGCCGAGCTTCCGCTTGCCGGGGTTTCCCTCGAGGATCTTGAGCGCGGTCGGGCGCGGGCGACGTCCCATCACTCACCACCACCGAGCGGCCGAAAAAAACACAACTCGGTTCTGCGGGACGGTCGCGGAGCTTGCGGCGCGGTCTCCGGGCGTGCCTTGTGGAGTTTTGATGTACCGGGGCGTTATCATGTTCCCCTGCCGCGTGGCGACCTCCAGCTGGCCGAGCTCGAGGGCGCAGGAGGCGCAGAGCTGCTCGCGCCAGGGCCCACGCTCGCAAGGCTGGCCGCATCGGGCGCACATCGCATGCGGGCTCACTTCTGCCTCGTCATCGCCTTGAACCGCGCGCGACGCTCCTCGATCGACTCCTCTTGACGTGGCGCTGTCATCCGATCGCCGAGCAAATGCACGATCTCGCGCACCGATGCCTGACTGTCAGCGTTCCGGGATACGCCGTTGCCGTTGCCGTTCTCATGAGTCGTCTCTAGCAGTGATGCATCGTGCTCGTGAGTCTGCTGCTGCCGTAACTCATGAGTGCCTTTATCATGAGTCTCAAGAGTACTCATGAGTCCGGCGGGTGCTGTCGGGACACTGTTAGCTACGGATTCCACGCCGCTGGGCGTACTTTCGGGCTCGGTGTCGGTACGATGCTGGGCGTACTTGGCTACGACGCTGGGCGTACTTTCCCTACCCAGTTGGCGTACTTGGTCCCCAGTAGGCGTACTTTCGGGCTCGGTGTCGAGTACGACGCTGGGCGTACTTTCGGCTGGCATGATCGCCACCATGATGCGCCGCATGTAGGCGAGGATCTCTGCGTCCTTGGCGTGGTCGGCCGGCGGTCCCGCCGGCAGGTTCACGTGCCAGCCGCGCGTGCCCGTCACGCGATAGACGAGGCCGAGCTCGGCGAGCTGCGCGCGATACTTCTCGACGCTGCGCTCCGATAGGCCCGTGTATCGCCCCAGGACCGCCGCCGATGCATTGCACCCGCGCGCTCCATTGTCGAGCAGGAACATTCTCGCGAGCAGCAGGCTGCGGCGGCCTGACAGCACGTGATCGGGCACCGCCAGGATGGCCCAGAACGCACCCATCGGCTTGCGCGCACTCACGCGAGGTCTGGGGGCGGAACGTCGACGTCGGTGAGGCCTGGGCCCGCAGAACTGGCTAAGGCCTTAGCCAGTTGTGGAAAACTGCCTAAGGCGTTAGGCAGTTTGGGCTCGAGCGGCGCGAGCTGGAGGTGGGCCGTGACGGCCGCGAGGTGCTTACAGGGGTGCCCCCACACGCCCGCCGGGCAATCGCAGGCCGCGACGTCGGCGCCGATCGTGACGACGTGCGCCGCGAGCTCGCCACCGCAGCTGCCGGCGCACTCGACCCGATAGCGACCGGGCTCGAGCAGCTCGACGTGGAGCATCTTCTCGGCGGCGCGCCCGGTCACCGGAACACGACCTCTACGTGTTGCCCGCCGGGGCCTGGCAGTGAGATCGTCTGCAGGCTCTGCACGCTGTCTCGGACGCTGACGGGCACCATCTGCAGATGCCCGACGTGGACCCGCCCGTCGACGTGTACCGCGAATCCCGCGTGGCGCGCCTTCGCGCAGAACGCAATATCCTCGTCATCCTCCCCGACGTTCGGACAGAACCAGGGGCCGGGCGCGAGGGCCTCGAGGACGGGGCGACGCACGAGCATGGCGCCCGCACCGACCCAGTCGACCGCGGTGAGCGTGTCGAGCAGCTCGGGGATGATGGGCCGTGTCCAGCGATCGACGTAACCCGCCTCCATCGCATACACGAGGAGGCCCGTCGGCGTGAACGTTCGTCCCGCGTAGAGGCCGCCCACGACGTCGCATCCCGTCGCGAGGAGGCGCGCCACGGTATCGGGGGGTGGCACCATGTCGCTGTCACAGAAGAACGCCCATTGTAGCGTGGCACTGGCGAGGAGATTGGCGATCGCAAAGTTGCGCTTCGCCGCCGGGGTGGTCCGTTCGGTGACGAGCCGCGTGCCGCTCCCCGCCGGGAGCTGCAGCTGGAGGAGCGCCGTGATCGTCGGCACGGCAATCGTGTTTTGACAAGGCACCACCACGACGTCCGGTCCGTCCACCGATGGGCCACTCACGCGAGGTCTCCCTTCGCCATCATCGCCAGCACGTCATCGACGGCGAGCTGCTGCTCGGGCGCGAGCTTCCAGGGCCGCTCGGTGCCCTTGTGTCGGGTGCGGACTTGGTACTGGCCGGGCGGACCGACGACCACCAACCAGTCGTCGTGACCCATATCCGCCGCGTGCGCCTGCTGGTCGGTCTCACCCGCCGCTGCGACGCCGCAGAGGAAGCAGTAGATGCCGTCCGTAAGCTCCTCGGGGTATCGCTTGCCCCAGAGGGTCTGCGGGGCATCGGGGGCGGCGACGTCGGGCGCGGTCACGGCGACGAGCTGCATTCAATAATCCCCGGCGCTAAGCGCCGGTTGGATCTGAATGGTTCGATATGTTCCGGCGACCAGCGCGACGCGCGGCACGGGCAGGAGAACGGTCGGGATGCCCGCCGGGTACAACGCCAGAAAATTCGCCGCTGCCGTGGTGGTCGGGAATTGAAGAGCCGCATCGGGATCCTCGGTCCAGCACAAATCGCCCGCTAGCCTCCTTGAGCTCACATACATGTATGGTGGCAAGCCCAATGGCGGCTTTTGGGACGCGAACAGGTCTGTCGTCGCGATGTGCCAGGTGCTCAAGGCTGCATCCTCAGGCTCACGCCCACGACGGCGCGGGTCGTCACTTCAGCTCACCGGCGAGCGCGATCAGCAACTCCCCCACCGCGCGCAACCGGGCGGCTTCGAAGCGCAGCACGCCATTCACCCCGCGGTGCGTCGTGCAAATCTGGAGCACGGCCTCGGCGTTGGCCGGCTGCTGCAGCACCAGTACGTTGAGCGTCCGGCGCTCGGAGAGATGTAGGCTCCGTTGCGCCATGACCTGCGGCGCTGCGGGGGGCACCGGTACGGTCACGTGATCGCCGACGCCTCGACGCCATCCATGTACTTCGGCGTGATCAGCTCGACGAGGCAGCCACCGAGCAGCGCCGAGGCCACGCCCGGCACCGACTTGAGCCGGACGTAGTTGTATCCGGAGGCCGCGGCGCCCGAGACGTACTCGGCCGTCGTGTACAGCTCGAGGATCTGGTTCGATCCGGCGAGCGTGAGATAGCCCGTCGCCGGCACGGGCTGGAACGCGATCGCGCCCACGGGGCCGACGAGACCGATCGTCCGGCGATACCAGAACGGGATCGCGACCTTGTTGGTCGGGACCGTGTCGTCGCAGGCCTCGACGGTCAGCGTGTTTGTGCCCGTCGCGCCGACGCCCCAGAACAGGATGAACCGGACGAACTCGTGCTTCTTCAGGTTGATCGGCGGCGTCACCGTGCCGGCACCATTGACCAGGAAGTCGGCGACCGGGACGAGGCCGGCCTCGAAGTGGCCGCGCTCGAGCGCGAGACTGGTCACTCGCGCCAGCCGTGCTGAAACAACTCGGCGAGCGTGAACCCCGTGGCCGCGATGATGTCCCTGAGTTCGACGTCGACGTCGGCCTTCAGGTCGACCTCGAGCTCCCGCAGCCGGGCCTTGGCGATCCGCGCGCGCTCGAGCGCCTCGAGGGCGGTCATTTTTTCGTGCTCGCCGCGAACGCGAACACGCTCGGCGAATTCCGTGATGGCGTCGTCGGCCAGCCGGATCCGGGGATCGGCCAATCTGCGCAGCGCGAGTTCGGCCGAGCCGCGCGCCGCGTCCAGGTCGGCCATGCGCTGACGGGCCGCGGCGGTCGCGCGCGTCGGCGGCAGAATGTCAGCGTTGTAACGATCGACGATCGCGCGGAGCTTGCCCTGCTCTGAAGCGACGATCTTCTGCTCCTTCGGGTACTCGCGATCGTAGGTTGCGCGCGCTGCCTGCAACGCCTGCGCGAGATCCGCCCGCTCGTCGTCGATCGCGGGCCTCGTTGAAGTCGAAGTCTTCATGACCGGGGTCCCTCCTCGGCGATGATCTCGCGGACGCGGTCGCCCGACACGAAAGAGGTTTCGAGCAACTCGGCAGCGATGCGCTTGACCGCCGGCCAGTGGGCGCGCAGATGTTTGGTCGCGCCCTGGATGCACCACTCGAACCGCTCCTCGCGCACGCCCAGGAGCGCGAGATATCTGCGGTCCCCCGATGAAAGCGAGTCCGCGGAGCGGTTGGCGTGGCCGGTAAGCCGGGCGCCCGCCGCGCCCGCGGCGAGCGTCGCGGCCGACACCTTGACGCCGGTGGCGAAGGCCGTCTCTGCCTGCGCCGCGTCGTCGGAGACATAGAGCCGGATAGAATCGACGCGCTCACCGTTCAATGTGCCGACGACGGAATGGCATCCCTCGTGCTGACACAGCGAGTCCACATCGGCTCGCGCCTTAGGGCCGGACTCCAGGTAGGCCCGCAACCGACCCCCGGGCGTCGAGGCCCGGAGCGAGTCCTCGAGCGTTTGGCGAAGCTGCGGCGCCAACTGTCCGAGGTCGCGCTGCAGCTGTTCGCGGAGTGTCGCGGCGCTGCGACCGCCGGGCGGCAACGGCTCATCGTCGTCAGGATCCGCATCCGAATCGAGGGCGCCATCGCGCAGCGTCGCGTGGAGCCTCTCGCGCTCGGCGCGCTGCTCCTCGTCGATGTCGACGGCCTCGAGGCCGGCGATCGCGAGCGCGATTTCTGTCTCGTCGCCGCCAAGCATCGCGAGGAGCGCCGTCTCCTCGCTTTGCTCGACGGCGGTGGGCTCGCGGTCAGGCACGGCGCGAAGCACCTGCAACCGTCGCTCGATCTCGCGGCGCTCGGCCTCGGCGTGCGTCATCGGTCGGCCGCTTTGAGTTAGGGCGTGATCGGCTTGAGCATTGGCAACATCGCCGGCGCTGACCCCGTCAGTTTCGCCACCCAAGAACACCGCGAGCTGATCGCGCGCGGCCAGGTCCTGGACGCGGCCCTCGGAGTCAACGTCGGCGAGATGGCGTGCGAGACGCTCCGCCTCGGCGCGCGTCATTGATCCGCCTCGGACGCGACGGGCTCGGCTGGCGGATGCACCTCGATCATCATCATCGTCGCGCGCCTGAACGTGGTGGTGCGGATGAACTGACTCAGGCTCTCGCCGGCGAGTTGCGCCGCCCGCTCAAGCAGCCGCCGCTCGGCGGGCGTCAGCCGAAAACGGACCAGGTCCTCTCGCAACATCTTCCCCCCCTTTTTTGTGGCCATGCGTTTACATTGTCTCCCCATGGCCACCAAGGTAGCCACCGGGCGACCGGCACCTCGGACAAAAAGAACGGACTCCACGCGTCACCCCTGTGCGGCACCGCGGTGCCCGCGGCTCCTCAGCGGCTGTCACGACTACTGCCCTCACCATCGGCCGCCCAGCCGCAAGCTCCTCGCATTGGAAGTCACATGCGGCGAGTGCCGTGAGATCGTAATCCGGCTCAGGGAAGCAGCCGGAGTGAAGGTGGAACTCCCAGCGAAACGTGGGCGGCCGCCTGTCTACGTGGACATGGAGTGTCTTTGGGAGCAGCTCTACGCGGTGGAGGCCCTACTCAGGCATCTCGAGCAGGTCCGCGAGCCCTGGCGGGTGCATCTTGCCGTCGGCGTCCCCCAGTGGCTGCGCGCGGCGATCACCTCGGTGCGCCCCGGGATCCTGCATCGCGCAGTCGCACCCGTAGCTCGCCTGACCGGAATGAATGTGCGTGCGATCCACCGGCGGATCAAAGAGTTTTACGAGAATCGTGCGTCGCACCTGTACCTCTGCGCCCGCCCACCGGACAAGCCGACGGTCTATAGCGTGGGAAACGTGTTCATTCCAAAGGCTGCACATTAGGTGGCGGATTTCTTCAATCTCGGCGGGATTGCGGGCTTCGTCTCGCTGCTTTGGCAAATCGCCGGGGCAGTTCGTCGGGGAACTCGTCGCCCCAGAATTCACATTCACCCCTTCGAACCGGCTCGCGACCTAAGACCTTGGCAGGTCATCGAGTCTGAGCACCCGGAGCTTGGAGGGAGGATTCAGCTGGCCGTAACGCTTGATGTGTCGAATGCTGGACCCGACACCGCCAAGAGATGCGTCGCTACGCTCGAAATCACTTCGACGCCGCCCGGCGTGACGCTTCGTGAACGTCGCTACGCGCTCCATTGGGCCGACGTCGATTACAGCCTGAAGAACACCGGCGCGCAGCCCGTTGATATTGGATCTGAGGTGCAGCGACTCGACGTCGCGTTCACACATGAAAAGCAGGACGTCGCCGGCTGCTGGATCGCTACGCCCCTGGCGCTCAGTCTCGCGAGCATTGACCAGGCGTATCTGCAGCCAGGTGACTACCATGGCACCCTGAGGATCACGTGCGAGAACGGGAAGGCCGCGCACCTGGAGGTCGTGATTCATTCGCCGAAGGCATGGCGCGATCTGAACGCTAGTTTCGGCGGACGCCAACACAGAGGAGGTTCCCGTGTCCGCCTTTGAGCAGCTCACCACCATGACGCGTCCGGACCTGGTCGGTCGGTTCGACCACGCGATGCAGACGACCATAGTGGGCGCGGACTATTGGCGAGAGGAGATCTTCCGGCGGGACTTCGAAGAGCAGAACCGGCAGTTACTCAGGATGACACGGCACATCCGATGGCTCACCGCGCTGGTAGCGGTTCTCACCCTCGTCGTTACCGTGGCAACCGTAGTGGGCCTGGCGAGGTAGCGTAAGCCCCGCCGGGCATCAGCGGCGAGCTCGTACCAACGCGCGCCCCGTCGTTAATACTAGGTCCACGCGCGTTGTCAGCCGGCGCAGATCGCCGGCGAGCTCCTGGAAGCCACGTAGCTCCGCCCGCGCGACGTCGACGCGCAGCTCGCCCTGCCAGCTGTCGAGCTCGAGGAGGAGGCGATCGAGGCGGTCGCTGAAGTTGAGTCGCTGCGTCTCGCTATCGACGCCGGTGCGGGGATGGACCGAGCGAACGCGCATGGAGAAATCAGTGCTCGTGTCAGTGTCAACGAGGGCGTTGCTGACCGGCGATCTCCCGAAGGGTCCCGCGCCGTAAGTCCTTCAAAATCAACGCGCGAGTTTTGGAGACCCCCGGCTAGCAACGCCCTGCGGCGCTTAGTACGCCTGCGCCCACACGGCCTCCGCCACGCTCGGTTTGCCACACCACATGCACGTCTTGGGCGCGTCGGGGGGGGGGCTGCGGAACTCGGGATCGGGGAGGACCCGAATCGTGGCGGCGGTTTCCTCTTTGATCTGCGCCTCGCACGCCGCGTCGCCGCAGAACCCGCCGTAGGCGAATCCGCCCTTCCCCTTCATGAACTCGAGGAACTGCGCCTTGGTCACGCCGCGGATGCTGTTCGCCTCGCGCCGCTGCCGCGCCGCCTGGAACAGCGCCGCCTGGATCTCGTCCAGCACGCCGGTCACCGCGGCCACGATGCCGTCGAGTTTGAGGGGCGCCTTCCCGCCGGTGCGCCGGGCCGCCATGGTGTGCCCCGCCGCCACGTCGCGCGGACCGATCTCGAGCCGCAGGGGCACACCCTTGGCCTCCCACTCGAAGTATTTGGCCCCGGGCTTCAGGTTGTCTCGGAGGTCCAGTTCTACCCGGAGCCCGGCCTTCTCGAGGTCAGCCTTCACCTGAGACCCGATACCCGATACCTGAGACCGTTCTTCGTCGGTCTTCCAGATCGGCACAATCGCCACCTGCACCGGCGCCAGTTTGGGAGGACAGATCAGTCCGTTGTCGTCTCCGTGGCTCATGATGAGGCCGCCAATCATGCGCGTCGAGACGCCCCACGACGTGTTCCAGACGTGGTCCAACCCGCCGGCCGCCGTCTGAAACTTCACGTCGAACGCCTTGGCGAAGTTCTGTCCCAGGTTGTGCGACGTGCCGCCCTGGATCGCCTTGTTGTCTTGCATCAACGCTTCGATCGCATACGTCCGCAACGCGCCCGCGAACCGCTCGCTGTCGGTCTTCAGGCCGGTGAGCACGGGCATGGCCATCCACTGCTCCTGGAACGTGCGATACACTCCCAGCATGCGCCGCGCTTCCTGCTCCGCCTCGGCCTCGGTGGCGTGCGCGGTGTGGCCCTCCTGCCAGAGAAACTCGGTCGTCCGTAAGAACAATCGGGTGCGCATCTCCCAGCGGACCACGTTGCACCACTGGTTCAGCAGCAGCGGCAAGTCGCGATAGCTTTGGATCCACTTCGCGAACATCGCGTAGATAATCGTCTCCGAGGTGGGCCGCACGACGAGCGGCTCTTCCAATGCTGACGCGGGGTCCACCCCCAGGACGCCATTCGAGACTTTCAATCGCGTATGCGTGACCAGAGCCACTTCCTTGGCGAACCCCTCGACGTGCTCGGCTTCCTTGGCGAGGAAGCTCATCGGGATGAACAGCGGGAAATAGGCGTTGCGGTGCCCCGTCGCTTTGAACATGTCGTCCAGGGCGCGTTGCATCAGCTCCCACAGGCGGTACCCGTGGGGCCGGATCACCATGCAGCCGCGCACCGGTGAATAGTCCGCGAGCTCGGCCTGCGTGATGACGTCGCCGTACCACTCGCTGAAGTCCTTCGCGCGTGGTGTGATCCGCTGCGCTTTAGCGTTCTGAGCCTGCGCCATCAGTCAAAGAATCCGTTGAGAAGGTTGTCGAGCGGCACCCGCGCTTCGCGCCCCGCGTTGAGGTCCCGGACGAGGGCCGCACCGGCGGCGCGCTCCTCAGGTCCGATGATCACCGCACGGGGGGCCCCGCGCGCCGCGGCCAGCTCGAGCTGCTTGCGCACGGGAGCCTGCCGCAGCCCGTATTCCACGGCGATGCCGCGGTCCCGGAGCGCGTGGGCCAACCGCAACACGGTGGCGACGTCCTCCCCCGACACCGCTACCAAAAAGGCGCCGAGCTCAGTCGACGCCTTGGGGGCGACGCGCCGCTCCTTCAGTAGTTCTCCGAGCACGACGTCTCCCATGCCGAAGCCCAGCGCGGGGAGGTCGGGTCCGCCCAGCGCCTTCAGCAGATCGTCGTAGCGCCCACCGCCACAGATCGCCCGCAGCTTCTTGGCGCTGTCGAACAGCTCGAACACGATCCCGGTGTAGTACGCCAGGCCGCGGACGATCGTCAGGTCCACCTGCACGAACTCGCCCAGCCCCATCGCCGTCAGCGCCTCCGTGGCGGTGCGCAGCGGCTCCCCCGCCTCCTCCCCACCCTTCACTTTGGTCAGCGCCGCAGACACCGCATCGAGTCCCCGGAGCGCCGCGATCTCGAGCACGGCGCGCGTTTCCCCCTTCCCCAGTCCGGCCGTGTGCAGCATCTCTTCGAGCGCCTCCGGCGGCACCCGTTCGCTCTTGTCGATGACGCCGAACGCGGCGGGCAGCTGCGCCTCGGTGACGCCACGTCCGAGCAGCAGCGCGCGCAGGACGCGGCGGTCGGCGATCCGCGCCTGCACGTCGCTCGGACCAAAGCCGAACGCCCGCATGATGTCGATCGCCGCCGCGATCAGCTCTGCGTCGGCGAGGGGTCCCGCCTCGCCGATGATGTCCATGTTGAGCTGGAAGTGCTCGCGCAGACGCCCCCGCTGCTGCCGCTCGTAGCGGAACAATTGCGGCATCGAGAACCAGCGAATCGGCTTCTTCAGGGCCTGCGCGTGTGCCGCGACCATCCGGGCCAGCGTCGGGGTCATTTCGGGCCGCAGCGCCACCTCGCGGTCGCCCTTGTCCCGAAAGGCATACAGCTGCTGCACGATCTCGTCCCCGCTTTTCTGCGTGTACAGCTCCAGGGTCTCGAGCGGCGGCCCATCGTACTCCTCGAAGCCATAGCGCGCGGCGACGCTCCGCCAGATGGCGAAGATGTGGTTGCGGAGAGCCAGTTCTTCAGGGTAGAAATCGCGGAAGCCGGGGAGCGCTTTCCCTTGCATCACAACAATTTAGCCCACGGGCGCGAACCCGGGCAAGCGGCTGAGCGCGTCGCCGACGGTGTGGAACGAGCCCGTCACTAACACCGTCGCCGCCCCGTCCTGCACGACGCGCAATGCCGTATCGAAGTCCGGTTCGATCTGGGCGACGGGACCAGCGGCGACGTCGCTCACCGACCAGCGCTGCAGCACCGGAATCGACGGCGGCACCGTCAACACCAACCGGTCCACGACGGGAGCCAGCCGCTCGAGCATCGGTCGCCAATCCTTGTCGTTCCGGATCCCCACCAGGGCGTGAAGCGGCCGCGGCGGCGCGTGGCCCACCAAGGCATCCACCAGCACCCGCATGCCGTCGGGGTTGTGCGCCACGTCGAAGATCCACTTGCCGCGGACGTCGAAGCGCGCAGCGATGTAGGCGTCCGCGAAGCTCGCGGGGATCTCCTCGCCGATCGGCGGGCCCTCCGGTAAGCCCGAGCCCTTCGGGAGTTGCTTCAGCGCGGCGCACGCGACCCACGCATTGGCGACCTGATGCACGCCGCGCAGGCCGAGCACCGTATCCGGTGGGAGTGGTCTGGTGGAGTCGACGGCGATCAGCGGATCCGCGCCCCGCCGTTCCGCCTCCCGCATGATCTCGGCGCGGAGCAGTGGCTCGGGTTCGCCCGTGACGAACGCGACGCCGCGCTTCGCGATCCCCGCCTTCTCACGCGCGATGCCCTTCAAGTCCGTGCCCAGGTAGTCGGTGTGCTCGAGCGCGATCTTCGTGACGACGCTGACGAGCGGCGTGATGACATTGGTCGCGTCCAGCCGTCCGCCCAAGCCGACTTCGACCACGGCGATGTCCACGCCGCGCGCGGCGAAGTCGGCGAACGCGATCGCCGTCGTGCCTTCGAAGAAGCTCGCGCCCGTGCGCTCGATGTGCGGCTTGAGCAGCGTCGTCCACTCGGCGAAGGCTGCCTCGCTGATCGGCACGTCATTGACGGTGATGCGCTCGGTGGGAGACACCAGGTGGGGCGACGTATACAACCCGACTCGCAGACCGCGCGCGCGCAGCTCGGCGACGAGGAAGGCGCAGGTCGAGCCTTTGCCGTTCGTCCCCCCCACGTGGATCGCGGGATAATGGCGCTCGGGACGACCCAGCGCGTCGAGCAACGCTTCGGTCGGGCCGAGGCTCCATTTGATGCGGCCGGCTTGTCGTTCGAAGAGAAACTGGCGGGCTGCTGCGAACTTCAGTCGGCGACCTCCGCGGGCCGGGCACCCGTCATATGCCGCAGGAGTTGAGCGGTCGTGTCCCGGAGCTCGCCGCGCGGCACCACGGCGTCGAGCATGCCGTGCTCCAACAGGAACTCCGCGGTCTGGAACCCCTCGGGGAGATCTTGGCCGATCGTCTGCTTGATGACCCGCGGCCCCGCGAAACCGATCACGGCGCCGGGTTCCGCGAGGATCGCGTCGCCCTGCATGGCGTAGCTCGCCGACACGCCGCCCGTGGTGGGATTCGTGAGGATCGAGATGAACGGGATCGCCGCCTGCTGCTGCTCGGCGATCACCACGGAGGTCTTCGCCATCTGCATCAGCGACAGCACCCCCTCCTGCATACGAGCCCCGCCGGAGGCCGAGACGATGATCAAGGGAATGCGCTTGTCGATCGAGCGGCGGGCCAGGCGGGCGATCTTCTCACCCACGACCGACCCCATCGATCCCCCCATGAAGCTGAAGTCCATGACGCCGAGGTTGATCGGCGTCCCGTGCAAGCGGGCGTAGCCGCTGCGAATCGCATCGAGCGGTCCGGCCTTTTTCATCGCCGCCTTCAGCCGGTCGGCGTAGCTCTCGAATTTGAGGGGATCGGCCGACTTGAGCTCCGCGAACAGCTCGTGCCACGACCCCTCGTCGACCAGCAGCTCGATATACTCCTGAGCCGTGATGCGACGATGGTGCCCGCAGTTGGGGCACACGTTGAGCGCCCGGATGAAGCGCTCTTTGATGTCGATATGGCCGCACTGCTCGCACTTCTCCCACGCATCGGCCGGAATCTCGAGCCGGACTCGTTCGGAGGTGCGCGGCTTACGTTCCTTCTTGAACCAGGCCATTAACGCCATAGGGGGTGACCAAGCGCACAATTTGTGAGCGGCTGGCGACGGACGCTAGCCCCGAAGCGCTAACTCGTTGTCAGAGCTCAGCGTAGCCAGACTGGCGGGACTCCCACGCGACCCGCAGCGCGATCCCGACGCCCAGCGTGCACGCCAACAGGAAGGAGCCGCCATACGAGAAGAACGGCAGCGGGATGCCGGTGATGGGCATCAGGTTGATCGTCATCCCGATGTTCTCCACGATGTGCGTGAACAGCATCCCCGCGATGCCGAAGACGCACAGGCTCGAGAAGGGATCGGTCGCCTTGCGGGCGATTCGCAGCAAGATGAAGAGCAGGGCCGCGAACAGCGCCAGCGCCGCGACGACCCCGACGAAGCCCAGCTCTTCGCCGACGACCGAGAAGATGAAGTCGGTGTGCTGTGCGGGCAGGAATGCGAGCCGCTTTTGCGTCCCCAGCGTGAACCCCTTGCCGAACAGCCCGCCCGAACCGACCGCCACCTTGGACTGGATGACGTGCCAGCCCGTGGCGCGCGGATCGACCTCCGGATTGAGGAACGCCAGCAGCCGGTTCTGCTGGTAGGGAGCGAGCCGGTTCCAGAACGGCAACGCGAACACGCCCATGGCGACGTTCGCGCCCACAACGGCGAGTCCCTCCCACAGGTAGGGGCGCCACCACAGCAGCAGCCCCCCCAGCACCGCGATCCAGATACCCCAGGCGATCGTGGAGAAGGCGAGCACGAGTCCGATGGCCGGTGACGCGAGCAGCACCATCAAGGACGGTTTGGTGCCGGCCCAGAACAGCATGCAAAACAGGATGGCGACGAAGACGATCGCACTTCCCAAGTCGGGCTGCAGCATCACGAGGAAGCAGGGGACCCCCGCGATGACGCAGGGCGGAATGAGATCGCGCAGCGTGGCGGGCGGCTCGCGTAGCCCCGCGAGCCAGCGCGACAGCATCAGGATCACGGCGAGCTTGGCCAGCTCCGCCGGCTGGCCGAGGCGCAGTCCGCCCACCGCGATCCACGACTTCGTCCCCGCCGCGGTCCCCGCGCCGGTGCCGAAGAGCAGCGTGAGCGCCAGCAGGAACACCGCGATGCCGTACACGAACGGCGTGGCCCATTCGAGCATCCGCGGCGAGGTGCGAAACATCAGGAAGATGACGACGGCGCCGAGCGTGAGCCAAATCGACTGGCGGTGCCAGATCGTGGCGACGAACGTCGGCACCTCGGTTTGGCCGGCGGAGTAGAGCGTCGCCAGGCCGTAGACGGCGAGCGCCGTCACGGCGCCGAGCAGCGGCCTATCGAGTTGGCGGAGGCGGGATAACACGGAGCGTGTCCGTCAGGGTGTCCATCGGCGGCGGGATGGGCCGCAACGAGTCGGGGAGGGGCGGCAGCACCGGCAGCTGGAACGGCTGCGGTGCGGAGTCGGTGGGTACCGTCACGCGCAATTTCGCGGCGGCCGTCTCCTCCAGGCCGAGGTAGTGCGCGATCGAGCGGCTCACGATCGGGATGGCCGCGGTGCCGTGCTGGGCGAACTCGAGGATCGCCCCCACGACGATCTCCGGGTTCTCGGCCGGGGCGAACCCGATGAACCAGCCGTGGTCGGCACCGTGTGGATTTTGCGCCGTGCCGGTCTTGCCGGCGATCTGCAATCCCGCCAGACGTCCGCTGCGGGCAGTGCCCTCCTCTACGACGGCGATCATCGCCTGGCGCAGCCCACCGAGCTGCTCGGGCGTCAGGTCGAGCGACAACTCCGTCCCCGGGTGGGTGGGGCGGACGACGTACGGCATGCGCCCGCGCCCGTCGCTCGCCAGCATTTGGTAGAGCCGCACCATGTTCGCGAGCGTCTGCGCGTTCTCGCCTTGACCGATCGCGAGGTTCAGCGCGACGGCCGAGGTCCAGCGCCGCGCACCGTACAACCGGTCGTAGTACTCCGGCCCGGTGGGGAACTCGGACGGGATTTCGCTCGGCAGATCGATGCCGGTGCGGCCGCGGAAGCCCCATTCGTTCCCGTCCTCGACGAGCGATGTCACCCCCAGCTTGATGCCGAGCTGGTAGAAGTAGACGTCGCAGCTCTGCGCGATCGCCTCCGTGAGCGTCAGATCGCCGTGCCCTTGAGCCGACCAGCAGCGGAAGAAGCGGTTCCCGTACTGCAAGCCGCCCCGGCACGGGATCGGCATGTGGCTCCGGAACGTGACGAGGCCGCGCTTCAGGGCCATGGCCGCGATGCCGAGCTTCCAGGTGGACCCGGGGGGATAGCGCGTCTGGGTCGCACGGTCGAGCAGCGGCGTCGCGGGGTTGTCGTTGAGGGAGCGCCAGTAGTCGGCCGTCACGCCGCCGACGAACGCGTTGGGGTCGAACCCGGGCGCGCTATACAGGGCCAGCACTTCACCGGTGTTTGGGTTCAGCGCCAGCACGGCCCCCCGTTTTCCCTTGGGGAAGATCTGCGCGATATATCTTTGCAGATCGAGGTCGATCGTGGTGTGCAGCTCGGTGCCGGGGACCGGCTCGAGCGTTTGCACCGCCTCCGCTTCGCGCACCAGGTGCCCCAGCGCGCTCACTTCCACGAACCGGACGCCGTCGGCGCCGCGCAGCGAATCGTCATACTGACGCTCCAGGCCGTCCTTCCCCACCAGGCCGCCGAGCCGCACGGTCGCGAACCGCTGCGTGGCGCGCTCGCCTTCGGTGACTTCGCCCAGGTACCCGACGAGATGGGCGGCGATGGTGGTGTCGGGATAGTACCGCTTCGGTTCGCTCTGGATGAGCAATCCGGGAATCTCGAGGCGGTGCTCTTCCAGCGCCGACACGACCGCGAACGGCACGTCGGCGATGACGAGGGCGGGCTGGTATGGTGCCTTGGCCGCGCGTTGCAGCACCCGCTGGATGGCGACGGCGTCGAGCCGCGCAATTGGCGCGATGCGCGCCAGCGTCGCCCGGAGGTTCGCGGGAGGCCCGGGCAGGAGCGACACCGTGTACCCCGGGACGTTGTCGGCGAGCACTTTGCCGTTGCGGTCGAAGATGATGCCGCGGGGCGCCGGCAGCGGAATCTGGCGCAACCGGTTCGACTCGGACTGCAGCTGGTACTTGCCGTGTCCCAGAATCTGCGTGCGGAAGAACGCGACCAGCAGCACGCCGAGCACCAGCCACACGAACGTCCGCACGGCGCGGAGCCGCCGGTCGAGCAGGTGAGGATGGAGCGTGCTCATGCCTCGGCCCGCCGTACCCTGATCCAGCGGCCGAACAGCCACAGCACCACGATCCCCAGCGCGGCGGTCGTCAGGCTCTGCAGCGGCGACCACACGAGCAGCTCCCAGCCCAGCTGCGCACCCGCGAGGCGTCCGGACGCGAGCAGCACGATCAGGTTGCGCATCCACGTCCCGGCAAAGAAGAGGCAACCGTTCACGAATACGTTCTCCGCGAAAAACACCGCCTTCGCCCAGGACGATAGATACCCCACAAGCGTGTGCGCGAGCGCGCCGGCCCCGAAGCTCGCGGGGGTGAGGGCATCCCGCAGCAAGCCGATCACGAATCCCGCCGCGGCGCTGCGGCCCGGCTGCGCGCGGATCGTGTAGATGAGGAGCGCCAGCAACAAGAAATCGGGCGCGATGCGATCGCCGCCCAGCCGCTCCCGGACCGTGAAGTGCAGCACCACCAACCCCACCAGCACCAGCAGGTAGCGATAGCGGTCGGTCTTTCTCACGGGTGCACCGAGTCGGGCTGGAACACGGTGCGGATGTCGGACCCTGACCCGCGCGTCGCCGTCAGGACCATGACGTGCGACAGCGCCGACGGGTGGATCGCGGGCCGGATCAGGTACGTCCGCTCCCAGCCCTTCGCCTCACTCGCGAGACCGACGACCGTCCCGATGGGAATGCCGCGCGGGTAGACGCCGCCGAGGCCCGAGGTCAGGATGACGGTCCCCTCCGGCACCTGCTGGCGGTACGGCACGCCCTGCAGCTCGAGCAGCCACACGCCCGGCCCCGCGGCGCCGTGCGGCGCGACGATGCCGCTCACGCTGCCGTCGCTGGCGATAGCGCTGGCGCGGAACTCCGGGTGCGCCCACGTCAGCACCACACTCGTCTGCGCATCCACGGTGGAGACGATGCCGACGAGGCCCTCGGCACTCACGACGGCCGAGAGGGGCCGGACATTTTTGTTGCGCCCGGCGGAGACGATGAACGTGAGGGGGTTGGTGGGCTCGGGCTGGTGCAGCACCTCCGCGGGCACGTAGCCCCAGCCGAGCCGTGTGCCCAGCCCCAGCAGGCTGCGCAGCCGCACGTTCTCACTGCGCAGCTCGGGAAGGAACGTGGCGGCGAGGGCGGCCGAGTCGCGCTCGGCGACGACGGCGTCGTAGTGGGCCCGAGCCGCGGACAGCAGCTCGGTCTGCTGCTGCAGCGCGAGGAAGGGGGCGAGGACGGTCTGCCGCAACCCTTGCGCGATCGGGTCGCGCCAGGTGTCGGGCAGGCTCATCGCCGCCACCGACAGCCCGACGCATCCCAGGAAAAGAAGGGTGTCGGCGCGCGATGCGTAGCGATCGGCCCCGAGCGGCATGCTCGTCGCGACTACGTCGTCAGGACGTTGCGGTACTTCTCGGGATCGTCGAGAATCCGCCCTACGCCCCGGACCACGCAGGTCATGGGGTCTTCGTCGAGGTGGATCGGCAGGCCGGTTTCCTGCTGCAGCAGCACGTCAAGGCCGCGGATCAACGCGCCCCCGCCCGTCATCACGATGCCGCGATCGACGATGTCCGACGCCAGCTCCGGCGGCGTGATCTCGAGGGCGCGGCGCACCGCGTCCACGATCTGCTGAATCGGCTCCTGCACCGCCTCACGGATTTCGCTCGAATGTACCCGCACGATCTTGGGGATGCCGGAGACGAGGTCGCGACCCTTCACCTCCATCTCCCGCTCCTCGCCGACGGGCGCGGCCGAGCCGATCTGGATCTTGATCTGCTCCGCCGTCGGCTCGCCGATCAGGAGGTTGTAGTTCTTGCGCATGAACTGGACGATCGCCTGATCCAGCTCGTCTCCGCCCGTGCGGATCGAGGTGTCGGACACGATGCCGGAGAGCGCGATGACCGCGATCTCGGTCGTGCCGCCGCCGATGTCGATCACCATGTTGCCCGTCGGTGTCTCGACGGGGAGTCCTACCCCGATCGCCGCCGCCATCGGCTCGGCGACCATGTACACCTCTTTCGCGCCGGCCGACTGCGCCGAGTCGCGCACCGCGCGCTTCTCCACTTCGGTGATGCCTGAAGGGACGCACACGATCACCTTCGGCTTCACGCGGAAGAGATGGCGGTCGATGATCGTCTTCAGAAAGAAGCGCAGCATCTTTTCGGTCACGTCGAAGTCGGCGATGACGCCGTCCTTGAGTGGCCGCACGGCAAGGATCCCGTCGGGAGTGCGGCCGAGCATGCGCTTCGCTTCGAGCCCGATCCCTTTGATCTTGCCGGTGGACTTCTCGATCGCGACGACGGAGGGCTCGTTCAGCACGATGCCCTCGCCCTTCACGTAGATCAGCGTATTGGCGGTGCCAAGATCAACGGCAATCTCGTTTGCCGGGCTCCAGGCTCCGATTCTGAAGTTCGGCCAGCGTATCGGCACGTGTCGTCTAGTTGAAAGGGTGAGGCGGGCGCTGCGAGCAACTGAAGGTAATGAAATGCGTAACCTCAAGCAAGCATGAAGCTTGACGCTCCTTCCCCGCGCCGCTACCGTTCCGCCATGCGTCGCGTCACGCCGGCCGAAATCGCCGCGGTCGACCTCGCGGTCTGCGATCGGTGCGGGCTGTGCCTGCCGCTGTGCCCCCCCGAGGCGATCCACCTCGCCTTGAACGTGCTGACCGTCGACCGGGACGAGTGTACCGGCTGCGAAAAGTGCATCGCCCCCTGCCCCGTCGGAGCCCTCGCCATGGTGGCGCATGCCTAACCTCGATGTGCTGGTCGTGGGCGCCGGGCCCGCCGGCGCCGTCGCGGCATGGCAGGCGAGGCAGGCGGCGCCGGAGCTGGATGTGGTGCTGTTGGAACGTGACCGCGCCGTTGGGTCACCTGTCCGCTGCGCCGAGGGCGTGGGCGACGCGGGGCTGCGAGAGTTCGCCAACCCAGACCGGGAGGGGGGCGCCGGCGGGGCCGGGGGGGCCGGGGGGGCCGCCGACTGGGTCGCCCGCAAGATCACCCGGGTGATCTTCCTCGCGCCAGATGACACAGAGGTGAAGGTCGCCGAGCGAGACGTCGGCTGGGTGCTGGACCGCACCCGCTTTGACGCGCACCTGGCGGCGCAGGCGTCCGCCGCGGGTGCCGCGGTGCTGGTCGGCACGGAGGCGACGGGCATGACACGCGCCGACGACGGTCGCTGGCACGTGCGTGTGACGCAACGGGGGGTGGAGGAGATCTATCGCGCGCGGGTCGTGATCGGCGCCGACGGCGTCGAGGCCATGGTGGGCCGCTGGGCCGGCATCGACACGCGCGTCCCGGCGCGCGACATGGAATCGTGCGCTCAGTACGTGCTCCAGGGCATCGCGTTCGACCCCGACGCGATCTATCTCCAGTTCGGCGACCGCATCGCGCCGGGCGGGTATGCGTGGGTGTTCCCGCGCGGCATCGACGTCGCGAACGTCGGGCTGGGTCTCGTCGCCCTGAAGGCGGATGGGCGCAATGCCCGCGAGTACCTCGACGCGTGGGTCGCGCGGCGCTATCCCGCCGCGGCACGCACGGCGCTCACGGTAGGCGGTGTGATCGTCCACACGACGATCAAGCGGACCTACGGCGACGGCGTGTTGATCGCCGGGGATGCGGCCCACATGATCAATCCGCTGTCGGGTGGCGGTATCGTGAACGCGATGAAGGCGGGCCGGCTCGCGGGGTGCACGGCCGCCGCGGCGATCCGCGAGGGCGATACCAGCGAACGGCGACTGGCCAGTTACCACAAGGCCTGGATGGACCTGCTGGGCGACGACCACCTCAAGTACTACCGCATCAAACAGGCGCTGGAGAACCTGGACGATGCGTTCTTCAACGGGTTGGCGCGAACCGTGAACGGGATTCCCCCTGAGAAGCGGTCATTGGGGAGGATCTTCGCCCACGCGCTCGTGAAACATCCGCAGCTGATCCCGGTCGCGGCGCGCTTCTTCGTCTAGCGCATCTTCAGCATCAGGCTCGTCCCCACCGCGCAGCGATTCGCCACGTGCGCGACGAATCGTCCGACAGCACCCAGGCTATCCCGCCGCAGACCAAACGGCGTGTCCGTCGCGTCCCACATGTACACGGGCACGCGCGGCAGATGCCATGGCGAGCCGTGGTCACCTCGGACTCCGCCAAACCCCAGCTCGTATCCCGTCTCGCGCGCGAGCCGCTGCACCCGGGTATCGACCGCGCCAAAGGGATAGGCGATCGCCCGCCCGGCGTCGGCACCCAGTCGTCGGATCAGGACTTCTCGGGCACGGCCCAGCTCGTCGGCGGCCGTCACGTCATCGACCCACGTCAGTCGGCGGTGCCGCGCGCCGTGCGATGCGAACTCGAATCCACGCGCCCGCCAGCGCTCGATCTCGGGCCAGTCGAGGTGCTGCAAGGGGCGCCAGGTGTAGCGCATGTCCCAGCGGTTTTCGCGCCCGATGAAATCGGTGATCAGGAAGGTCGTGGCGATGAACCCGAGACTCTCGAGTAGGGGATAGGCATGCTCGGCGAGGGAGGCGTAGCCGTCGTCGAACGACAACAGAAATGTGCGGGGTGCGGGGTGCGGCGTGCGGGGGTGGACGAACTCTTCCAGGGTGAGGGTGCGCCATCCACGCTCGGCGAGCGAGCGCATCTGCCGCTCGAACACCGATCGCGCAACGCGCGTGACGCCTACCTCCGGCACGCCGCCGACGCGGTGGTAACAGAGGACGGGCGCGCTGCTCAACGTCCAGCCGCGAGACCTGCCCGCACAAACTGCAAGCGGTCTTCGCCTCCGCGAGACACGGTTTCCGCACAGACGATCACGGGTGCGTCGGGCCGCCGGCCCGGCACACACCGGATCCCCAGGTATGCCGGTGCGTGGTGCCGCGCCAAGAACCGGTACTCGCCGCTTGTGCCCGCCCATTCCACGCTGTCCTCCAGTACGTCCCAGCCTTCGCCGGCCGCCAGACCCTTGCGCACACCATTCGCAAACGCTCGGAGCGCCGGCTCGGTGACTCGGCCGACTTTCGTGATGAGGACGATGACCGTGCCTCCGGAGCTGCTGTCCTGGAGCGCCCAACCGCCTACGGTTGGTTGTTTGGCGAACTGCGCGTCGAGCATTTTCTGCATCTCCGCTGCGGCTTGAAAACCCTTTCCCGGATCGGGAAGGGCGAACCCGAATCCCGCGTGCCGGATGGAATCAGGACCGATCTCGAGTCCTTGGCGCTCGGCGTCCGTGATCGGACCCGCCGCCGCCGCCCCTCGACCCGCAACGCCGATAATGCTCAGCACGAGTACGGTCGTCGCGGTCCAGAACACGACTTTCACCCCCGCGCCGGGCGCCCGCGCCTTGCCGATCAGCCGGGCCAAGCCGAGGACGACGATTCCCAGGATCACCGGGGCTGCCGCGGACCCCGCCAGATACCCCCAGCGCTCCGGGCCGACGAGCGCGTCCCCACCGGAAAGGATGGGCGAGAGGAGCGCGCTGAGAACCAACACGACGATGATCCCGACGGTGAACTTCATTGGGCGACCTCCGAAGCGGGCGGCGGTGTCGCCCGCGCGAACAGCGCGCTCGGCGTACCGACGCCGATGATGTGGATCAGGATGCCGTTGAACAGCACCGGCAGCGCATGCGGTAGGCCGGTCCCATGCAGCGCCGAGAGCGGCACCACGAGGAGATTCATCACGAGGTAGACGGCGATGCCGTAGAGCGGCCCCCACACAAGGGGTCGCTCTGTGAGAAACGGGAAGCGGCGGCTGCCCACGTAGAACACCGAGACGATGGTGGTCGCAACGAGGAAATGTAGCGCGAGACCGAGCAACGCCGTCGGCACACCGCCCGCCACGGCGGCGTCGGGACCAAGCAGTCCCCCGGCGATGCCCTTGAAGATCCGGAACGGAGTGACGCCGCTGCGCAGGCCGTAAAACACGATGGCGTCGAGACCGTCGAGCGCGCCTACGGTGAGGCCGCCATAGGCGATCGCACGAGCCGGCGTCATGTCGTGGACAAGAGTCACGCGAGAGGCTGCTGTCAAGCCGGCGGCGTGTCAGTCCGGTGTGAAACAGCCGGCGTGCGTCACACACGCGATCCCGAGGATCAGCCCCGGCAGGACCGCCACGAGAGCAAACGTGCCCCAGAACGCGCCCACCGGGTCGCCGAGGCGCACGGAATCGACGGCGCTGCGGGGGAACGCAGTGCGGCAGCTATCGCAGGCGATCGCCCGCAGGTACGGGATGCCGCTGATCGAGTCGGGCCCGACGTGCACGGCGTGCCAGCGGCGCACCGCGCCCCCGGACCATACCTCGACCTGCTGGCGCGGCGCCATCGGGCCCGGCTCGAGTTGGGCGGGGCGATGCCATCCGGCACCGCAACTCGCCGAGAGGACGGCGAGCGTGGTCACCACGGCGACTCCCGCGCGCGCCGACATCACGCACGCGGTCCAATCTCGCGCGATGAAGGCCACCATCGGGACCTCCCTTACGCGCCCCCGGGGTCGTCCGCCGACGGTCCGTAGATCGATGGCACCTTGCCACCCATCGGGCGCAGGTACGTGGTGAGTTGTCCGCGGTGATGGATCGCGTCGAAGAACATCCCCCACACGAAGTTCTCGATCGAGTCCTTCCAGGGCGGCGCGCCCTCCATTAGAAACTGCCCCTGCTTGGTCCACCCCTGTTCATCGAGCTTCGCCATGCGATCGGTCACGGCCTGCGCGTTGCGCTCGAACGAGGCGACGACGTCCGCCATCTTGGTCGGCGCCGGCTGGTCCTTCCACTCCACCGTGCCCGTTTCGAGCAGGCTCAACAGGGCGGCCTCCTCGTAGGCGAGCAAGCCGGCGAGCTCCGCGGCGGTGCGCGACTTGGAATCGGGACGGTAGTCGGCTCGCCCTTGGGGTATTGCCTTGAGCACCTTCACGAACGTGGGAATCTCCGACTTGCGGCGGGTGACACAGAATTCGCGGGTGGACATAGAGTCACCTCGAAAATGGGACACCGAACATATCCCGAAGCCATTTCAGGCGCCAGCCCCTCTAGCGACCCGTACTCCCGAATCCCCCTCCCCCACGCTCGCTGGGCGGCAGCTCGGCGACCTCCTGCAAGTCCACCGCCTCCACACGCTGAAACACGAGCTGCGCGATGCGCATGCCCCGCGACACCGCCACCGGTTCTCGACCGAGATTGATCATAGGGATCATCAGCTCACCGCGATAGTCGGAATCGATCGTGGCGGGCGAGTTGGGCAGGGTCAAGCCGTGCTTCACCGCGAGCCCCGAACGGGGCCGCACCTGCGCTTCGTAGCCGCGGGGGAGGGCGAGTGCCAGACCAGTGCGCACCAGGCGGCGTTCGAGAGGATCGATGGTGAAGTCGGGCTCGGCGCTGCACACGTCGTACCCGGCGGCGCCCGCCGTCTGGCGCGCGGGAAGCGGCAGGCCGTCGTGGTGCGGCAGGCGCCGGATCTGAACCACGGGCGGCGCCTTCACGTCACGCCGCTCGCGACTGCCGCCTGGCGCGCCACATGCGAATCAGCACCACGGCGACCGCGATCCCCACCACCCATCCGACGATGTTGCCGAGTCGGCCGGCCCGCTCCTCCGACGACAGCCAGTTCGTCTCGCCTTCGAGCGTTCCCAAGATCGACGTCATGATCGCCTCGGCGCGCTGCGCCTGGTCGCGCGGGCCGGCGACGATCAGTTGGATGGCTTCGTGGCGCAGCGGCACCTGCGTGGCGAGGATGACCACGGGCATCCCGCCTTGCGCCGTGTCGCTGCGAATGCCGTCCAGCTCAAACCCCTTCCATTTGAACGTCGTGAGCTGAACCGACGCGGGGGCATCCCCCGGCTTCAATCGGTCGCGGCCCAGGGTGGCGTGCATGCGCTGAACACAGAGCACGAGCGCGCCGCTAGGGGAGGCTGCCGCTCCTTCGGTCCAGCAATCGACGACGTCCTGCTGCGACCGCCCCGCGGGGAGCGGGCCGAACCCGTCGGGCAGCGTGAAGCGGTAGCCGAGCTCCGCGTTCGTCGTCACCTGCAACAGCAGCGCCAGCGACGCGAGGACCGGGGTCATACCAGGGTCTTCTGATCGACGACGGGCAGCCCGAACGCCTCCGCCACGCCGGGATAGGCCACCTTGCCCTCGACGACGTTCAGCCCGAGCGCCAGGGCGGGATCCTGCTTGCAGGCCTGCTTCCAGCCGAGTTTCGAGAGGCGCTTGGCATACGGGAACGTCGCGTTGGTGAGGGCGAGCGTGGAGGTGCGCGGTACGCCTCCCGGCATGTTGGCGACGGCGTAGTGCAGGATCCCGTCCACCACGTAGGTCGGTTGCTCGTGCGTCGTCGGTTTGGTCGTCTCGATGCACCCTCCCTGATCCACCGCGACGTCTACGATCACCGACCCCGGCTTCATGAGCTTCAGGTCGCCACGGCGCACGAGGTTCGGCGCTTTGGCGCCGGGGAGCAGCACCGCGCCGATCACGAGATCGGCGCGCTTGAGCTGATCGAGGATGTTGTGGCGGTTGGAGTACAGCAGCTCGACGTTGGGCGGGAGCACATCGGAGAGATAGCGCAGGCGATCGAGCGACACATCGAGCAGCGTGACGTGCGCGCCTAGCCCGGCGGCCATCTTGGCGGCGTTGGTACCCACCACGCCACCCCCGATGATCAGCACCTCGGCGGGCAGCACGCCCGGCACCCCGCCCAGCAGGATGCCGCTGCCCCCGAACACCTTCTCCAGATACTTCGCGCCCTCCTGCACGGCCATCCGGCCGGCGACCTCGCTCATCGGCGTGAGCAACGGCAGCTCCCCGGTGGAGAGCTGGACCGTCTCGTACGCGATCGCGACGCACCCGGACTTGATGACCGCCCGCGTGAGCGGCTCGGATGCGGCGAAATGGAAGTACGTGAACAGCACTTGGCCTTTGCGCATCCTCGGCCATTCAGGCTCGATCGGCTCCTTGACCTTGAGAATCAGGTCCGCTTTGGCCCAGACCTCGTCGGCACCCTTCACCACCTGGGCGCCCACGGCGCGATAGGCGTCGTCCGAGAATCCCGAGCCGAGTCCCGCGCCCTGCTCGACCAGCAAGGTGTGCCCGTCGCCCGCCAGCGATTCGGCTCCGGCCGGCACGAGCGCCACGCGGTTCTCGTTTGTCTTGATTTCCTTCGGGACTCCGACGATCATGCGCCCCCTTTGGGTCCGAGCGAAACCACTGTTTGGCGATCTGGTGCGAAGAACTCGGCGGCGGCGCTCGCGACGTCGTCCACGGTCAGCGCGGCGACCGTGGCGAGCATCTCGTCGAGGCTCAAGTACGGCTCGCCGTTGACCGCCGTGCTGGCCAAACGATACATCTTGGCTGTGGGACTCTCCAGCGACAGCATCAACTGTCCCAGCGTCTGCTGTTTTGCGTCCTCGAGCGCCGCGCCGGCCAGCCCCTCGTGCGCCAGCCGCGCGTACTCCTCACGGATCGCCGCCGTGGCCTCGGCGGCGCGCGCCGGCTGCGTTCCCACGTACACGCCGGCGACGCCCATCGCGCGATAGAACGAGGTGAAGCTGTAGATCGCATACGCCAATCCCAGCTCCTCGCGGATGCGCTGGAACAGGCGGCTGGACATGCCGCCGCCGAAGATGTTCGACAGGACGAGCAGCGCGAACTTACGGCGGTCGGCGTACGGGACAGTGTCGGTCGCGAAGACGATGTGGGTCTGCGCGCTGTCTTTCTCGAAATGCTGTACGGCACCGCGCACGGCAGGAGGAACCGCGTTGGCGACGGGAGCGTCCTTCTCCCTTCTCCCTTCTCCCCTATCGAACCATCCTTGTTTCGCAACCTCCTCGAGCAACGCTTCGTGCGCGAAATTCCCCGCCCCGCCGATCACGCAGTTCCCCGGGAAGTACGCCCGCCCGTGCAGCTGCTTGAGGTCGTCGGCCGAGAGGGCGCCGACCGTCTCCCGCGTGCCGAGGATCTGGAAACCGTAGGAGTGGTCCGGCCACAGCGTCTCGTAGGCGAGATCGAAGACCTGATCGTCGGGAGTGTCGAGGACGGTGCTGATCTCCTCGAGCACCACCTTGCGCTCGAGCTGGAGATCGGCGTCCCGCAGGACGGGGCGCCGCACGAGATCGGTGATGACGTCCAGGGCGCGCGCCAGGTCGGCGTCGAGCACGCGGGCGTGGTAGGCGGTCGAGTCTCGGGAGGTGTACGCGTCGAGCGAGCCGCCCCGCGCTTCGAGGGCGAGGGCGATCTCCTGGGCGGAGCGCCGCTCGGTCCCCTTGAACACCATGTGCTCGAGCAGGTGCGACACGCCCATCTTGGGGCGCGGCTCGTGGGCGCTGGCCGTCCGCACCCACACGCCCATCGCCGCCGAGCGCACCGACGCCACGCGCTCGGAGAGCACGGTGACGCCGTTCGGGGCGGTGGTTCGATGGATCTCCCGGTCGAGCCGGACGGTCTCCATCGGCCGGCTAGTTCTTCTCGAGCAGCGCCTTCCGGGACAGCTTCATGCGGCCGCGCTCGTCCACTTCGAGCAGTTTCACCCGCACGTGGTCGCCCCGTTTGACCACATCTTCGGTCTTCTCGGTGCGGCCGTGCTGCAGCTCGGAAATGTGGAGCAGGCCCTCGACGCCCGGGGTGATCTCGACGAACGCCCCGAAGGCGGTGGTGCTCTTCACGACGCCCTCGTAGATCTTGCCGACCTCGGGCTCCTGAATCAGACCCGCGATCATGTCGCGCGCCCGCTCGCCGCCCTCGCCCACGGCCGAGATGGTCACCAACCCCGTGTCGTCGACGTTGATCTCGGCGCCCGTCTGCTCCTGGATGCCGCGGATCGTCTTGCCCTTGGGTCCGATGAGGTCGCCGATCTTGTCGGGACGGATCTGCATCGTGATGATGCGCGGCGCGTACTTGGAGAGCTGCGAGCGCGGCGTGGGAATCGTCTGCTGCATGATGTCGAGGATGTGGAGGCGCGCCTTCTTCGCCTTGTCCAGCGCCTCGCTGATGACCTTGAAGTCGAGCCCTTCGATCTTGATATCCATCTGGATCGAGGTGACGCCTTCACGCGTCCCGGCGACCTTGAAGTCCATGTCGCCCAGGTGGTCTTCGCTGCCGAGGATGTCGGTCAGGACCGCGACGCGCTTCCCTTCCTTGATGAGCCCCATCGCGACGCCCGCGCACGCCGACTTCACCGGCACGCCGGCGTCCATCAGGGCAAGCGACCCGCCGCACACGGTGGCCATCGACGACGAGCCGTTCGACTCGAGGATGTCCGAGACGACGCGCAGCGTGTAGGGGAACTCTTCGTAGGGCGGCAGGATCGCTTGAATCGCCCGCTCGGCCAGGGCGCCGTGCCCCACCTCGCGCCGCGACGTGCCGCGAATCGGCTTCACTTCACCGGTCGAGAACGGCGGGAAGTTGTAGTGCAGCATGAACGACTTGGTCGTCTCCTGCGCCACGTCGATCGAGTCGATGCGCTGCTCGTCGCGCGTCGTGCCCAGCGTCACCGATACCAGCGCCTGCGTCTGGCCGCGCGTGAACAGCGCGGAGCCGTGCGTGCGGGGCAACCAACCCACCTCACAGCTGATCGGCCGGACCGTATCGAGGTCGCGCCCGTCCACCCGCTCGCCCGCCGTCAGCACCTGCTCGCGCATCGTGTGGTACTCGATGTCCTCGATCACCCGCGCGACGTCTTTCACGTTCTCGGGGAATTCCTCGGCGAGCTGCTCCTGGATCGTCGCCTTGAGCGCCCCCAGGGCCTGCGCCCGCTCCGCCTTCTCGGGCAGATTGAGCGCCTCCGAGATGCGCGGTTCGGCGAGCGCCTTCACGCGCGCCACGAGCTCCGCCGGCGGCTCGACCTTGGTCCAATCCATCTTGGGCTGGCGCATGTCGGCCGTCAGCTCATCCGCCGCGTCGAGCAGCTCCTGAATGCCCTTGTGCGCCACTTCGAGGGCCTTGATGATCTCGGCCTCCGTCAATTCCAGGGCGCCGCCTTCGACCATCACGATCGAGTCTTTGGAGCCCGACACGATCATGTCGACGTCGGAGAACTCGAGCTGTTGGAAGGTGGGGTTCAAGATCCAGGCACCCTCGACGCGGCCGACGCGCACCGCGGCGACCGGACCGTTCCAGGGCACCTTGGACATCGACAGCGCCGCCGAGGCCGCCGTCACGCCGAGCACATCGGCGTCGTTCTCCTGATCGGCCGAGAGGACGTAGATGAAGACCTGGACTTCGTTCTTGAACCCTTCGGGGAACAGCGGCCGGATCGTGCGGTCGGTCACGCGGGCCGAGAGGATTTCCTCGTCGGAGGGGCGACCCTCGCGCTTCAAAAAGCCGCCGGGGATCTTGCCGGCGGCGTAGGCCTTCTCTCGATACTCGACGGTGAGGGGGAAATAGGGGAGGTTCGCGATGTTGTCCGACACCGTCACCGCCGCGAGCACCACCGTTTCACCGTACTGGATGAGGCAGGACCCCGCCGACTGCTTGGCCAGCCGACCCGCTTCGAGTCTGAGCTTACGGCCCGCGAATTCACGCTCTACGTGCTTCACCAGATTGCCTTTGTCTAGAGCACTGGAAAATACGCCGAGCGCCCCGGTGCTCTTCCCGGGGCGCCCTGCGCGACGCCGATATGACTAATGGCGGAGGCCCAGCTCGTCGATGAGCTGCCGATACTTCGCGAGGTCGCTGCGCTTCAGGTACTCCAACAGGCGGCGGCGGCGGCTGACCATTCTCAGCAGGCCGCGCTGGCCGTGGAAATCCTTGGCGTGCGCCCGGAAGTGCTCGGTGAGGCTGTTGATCCGCTCGGTGAGCAGCGCCACCTGAACTTTGGTGGACCCGGTATCGCGGTCGTGCTGCCCGTACTTCCTGACCGGCGTCGTCTTGTCGTACATCAGAGCTAGTTCCCTAATCGTTGTTAGCTGCATAACTTACCCGGCTTCGACCCCGTTGTAAAGTGCGCCCGTGACAAATGCTGCCACCGATCTCGTCGGCCGGACCCTCGGCCCCTACGACTTGGAGAAGCTCCTCGGCCAGGGGGGCTTCGCCTGGGTCTTTGTCGGGCGCGAGTTGGACGGCACGCCCGTCGCCGTCAAAGTTCTGAAGCCCCGCTACGCCGGCGACCCCCAGTTCGAATCCCGGTTTCGCAACGAAAGCGAGATCGCCGCCAAGCTCGAGCACCCCAACATCATCCGCATCCGCACCGTGGCCAAGGCGGGCGACCACGTCTACTTCGCCATGGACCTGTGCGCCGACAGCCTCGGCGCTCGTCTCGCGCGGGAGGGACCCCTCCCCGAGGAAGACATCGTGCGCCTGGCGCGCGACATCATCGCCGCCCTCGATTTCGCCCACGGCCAGGGCGTCATCCACCGCGACCTGAAGCCCGACAACGTCCTGATCCGGTCCGACGGAACCGCGGTGCTCACCGATTTCGGCATCGCACGCGCCGTCTCGGGCTACGTGGCGTCCACCGGCGTCAACATGACGATCGGGACGCCGCATTACCTCTCCCCCGAGCAGGCTCAGGGCCGCGCCGTCGACCAGCGCGCCGACTACTACGCGTTCGGTGTCACGCTCTACAAGGCCGCCACCGGCGAGGTGCCGTTCAGCTCGACCGATTGGTTCGAGCTGGCCCGGATGCACGTCGAGGATCCGCCGCCCCCGCTGCGCAAGAAGCGCCCCGACCTCTCGAAGCGCTTCGAGCGCGTGGTGCTGAAGTGTCTCGCCAAGCACCCCGACGACCGCTACAAGAGCGGCGCGGAGCTCCAGGGGGATCTGCAGGAGGTGCTCGAGAAGCGGCGGGCGACGGTCGAGATCGGCGCGCCACCGATCGGCACGCGACAGCAGCTCGCCATCACGGGCGCGTTGAAGAGGGCCCGGCGGACGTCGTGGTTCGCAATCGTGGGAGTGGCGGCGGGCCTGCTGGTGCTGATCGCGCTCGTCGTCAAGTTGATGCGCTGAACAGCCGGCGAATCGCGACGAACAAACGGGCAACGAAGCCCGGATTCGGGGACGCGGCGTTGGATCGTGTCGGCGCAGTACCATGTAGGGGCGCAGGATGCTGCGCCCCTACCAAGACCGCTTCAACCGCCGCCCGCAGCGCCGCTTCGTATTCCTTCGGGAACGGCCGTTCGGCCAACCGCACTCCGAAGCCGGGCTTGTCGGGTGTACCGGCCAACTCGACGATCCCGGGATGCGCCCGCTCGATGATCTCCATCAGCGCTTGCAACCCATCCCCCGCCCCCCGTCCCCCCTCCCCCCCGTAGTACGCCGCCGCCACCGCCTCCACGACGCGCTCGGCCCTTAGGCGGCCGGCGACGTAGTCCTCGAGGACGGCCCTAACGGGGGAGGATGCGGAGGACATCGTTCACGAGCGCGAGCGCCATGATCCCGAGGATGACCAGGAACCCGGCCTGCGTCAGCCGGAGGCGAAGCTGGATGGAGAGAGGCCGGCGCAGAACCGCTTCGGCGATCAAGAAGACCGCCTGGCCACCGTCGAGCACGGGGATCGGCAGGAGATTGAGCACCGCCAAACTCACCGAGAAGAACGCCAGGAAGTTGAGAAACCAGTCGAGGCCGAGGCGGGCCACCTGGCCCGACATTTGGGCGATCAGAATCGGCCCTCCCACCTCACGAACCGATGCCTGCCGCGTCACGAGCCGTTTCACGGACGTGACCACAGCGCCGACTTGCCCAATCGTCTGCGCCGCGCCCATGCGGAGCGCCGTGCCGAGGCCAACCCGCTCGCGCACGGTGGGCTGATCCTGGAGCGCGCCGATCAAGCCGTAGATCTTCGGCCGGGGCGATCCGCTGTCGGTCTCGGTCTGGCTGTCGGGCACGACCGTGACCGTCACGAGGCTGTCGCCGCGCCGGGCCGTCACTTTGAGCCGGCGTCCCGGGCTGCTCCAGATCTTGCGCAGCATACCGTTCCAGGAGCGGACCGTGTCGCCGCCGGCGCGCACGATCACGTCGCCGGACTTGAGGCCCGCGCGGGCCGCTGGCTGCCCCGGGTACACGATCCCGATACGCGCCGGGAGCAGGGGCACGAGCGCGCGCGCCACCTGTACGTGTTCAAGCGAATCGCCCCGCGCAAAGTGCAGGACGAGCGATTTCCGTACTGCCCCGGACAAGACCTCCAGGTGGCTTTCTTCCGGAGCGTCGAGCAGCCGATCCACGATCTGGTCCCACGTGCGGACGGTGTCGCCGTTGATCCGCACAATCCGATCACCGTACGCCAGCGTCGCCAACGATCGCGCGCCCTCCGGCAACAGACTCGTCGTTACCGAGTCGAGCTGCGTGGTGGCTAGGCGCGCGACGCCGGCGATGGCCCCCACCCCCGCGTAGATGGCGAACGCCAGGAGCACGTTCATCGACACACCGGCGAGGATCACGGCCATCCGCGCCCACAGCGACTGTTTGTCGAAGGCGCGGGCGGGGTCCACGGGGGTGGCGCTCGCTCCACCCTCCAGCTCGCCCGCCATCCCCTCGTCCTCCAGGCCCGCCATCTTCACGTAGCCACCGAGCGGAATCCAGGAGATCCAGTACTCCGTCTCGCCGCGCCGGAACCGCACCACCGGCCGACCAAATCCAAGCGAGAAGCGCAGGACCTGGATGCCGACTGCCTTGGCGACGAGGAAATGTCCCAACTCATGCACGAAGACCAGCACGCCGAGGACGATGATCAAAGACCCGATCGTCAGGAGCATGCGGCCTCCCGGGCGACGCGACGCGCCTCAGCATCGGCCGCGAGCACGGCGTCGAGCGACTCCGCGTCACCGCGATGGGAGCGATGGCGTTCCAACGTGGCCGCGATGATCTCGGCGATCCGGCCGCAGGCGATGCGCTCGGCGAGGAACAGCTCGACGGCGACTTCGTTCGCGGCGTTGAACGCCGCCGGCGCCGTCCCGCCCGCGCGCGCCGCGTCGCGTCCCAGCTGATACGCCGGGAACCGCTCGGGCCGCACCGGCTCGAACGTCAAGTCTCCGGCGGCGACGGGATCGAAGCGACGGGCGCCGTCGTCGGGGATGCGCTCCGGGTGCGTCAGCGCGTAGAGGATCGGCAGCTCCATGGTGGGGAATCCTACCTGAGCGAGCACCGATCCGTCTACGAACTCGGTAAAGGCGTGGATCACCGATTGGGGATGGATGACGACCTCCACTCCGTCATAATCCATCCCGAACAGATAGTGCGCCTCGATCACCTCGAGAGCCTTGTTGACGAGCGTGGCGGAGTCGACGGTGATCTTCTTGCCCATCTTCCACGTCGGGTGGCGCAGCGCTTCGGTGACCGTGGCCCGCGCCGCGCGCGCCGGCTCCCAGGTGCGGAACGGCCCGCCCGACGCCGTGAGGATCAGGCGCGCCAACTCCGCCGGACGGCGCCCCGTGACGCATTGCAGCACGGCGCTGTGCTCGGAGTCCACGGGGACGATCTCGCCGCCCCCCTCGCGCGCGGCGCGCGTGACGAGCTCGCCGGCCATCACGAGGGTTTCCTTGTTGGCGAGCGCGACCCGTTTCCCCGCGCGGAGAGCCGCGAGCGTCGCCTCCAGCCCCGCGGCACCCACGATCCCGTTGACAACGATCTTTACGTCGGGATGCGTCGCGGCCTCCACGAGGCATTGCGCGCCGGCGCCGTTCACGAGTCCGACGAACGCCGGCTTCCACTCCTTGGCTTGACGCGCGAGCAAGTCCTCGTTGGAGCGCCCCGTCAACGCGACCACCTTGAAGCGCTCCCGTTGACGCGCCAGCACCTGCAGTGTGGAGCAACCGATCGAGCCGGTAGAGCCGAGGACCGCGACGCCGACGGTCATATCGCGCCGAACAGTTTGAAGAGACCGGCCGCCGCGGGAACCACAAAGTAGAGCGAGTCGAGCCGGTCGAGCACGCCACCGTGCCCGGGGATCAGATTCGACGAGTCCTTCACGCCGGCTTCGCGCTTGAAGAGCGACTCGGCGATGTCGCCCACCTGGGCCACCACGCCCACGACACTCCCCACCGCCACCAGCTGCCAGATCGTGAAGTGCCAGCCGACGCGATTGAGCACGAAGAACCCCAGCAACACCGCCGTGACGACCGAGCCCAGGAACCCACCCACCGCACCCGACCGTGTCTTGTTCGGCGACAGCACGGGGGCGAGCTTCGGGCCCCCCAGCTTGACGCCCACGGCCATCGCAGCGGTGTCGCCGATCCAGGTGATGACGAGTGGGAAGAGCGTGAGACACAGGTAGGCGAACGGTCGATTGGCGGCGTTCGTGCCGTGGCGGATCGGAATGAGGAAGGCCAGCAGCGCCGACGCGTACAAGCACCCGAACAGAGTCACCGAGACGGCGGCGAGTGGCTTGCCGGTCGGGCCGCGGCGCACCAAAGCCACCACCAGCGTCACCATCAGCCACACGGCACCCAGGTAGAGCGCCGGCTCGGCCCAGTGGATCTCCGAGCCTTTCGCCCAATAGGCGAGGAGCGGGATCCCGGCCGCGGCGACTCCGCCGGTGCGATCGAGCGCGTCGATCCCCTGGCGGCGCGCCAGGTCGTAGATCTCGCGCGCGCCGAGCACGCCCAGCAGCGCGAGCACGGCGGCGAAGGGCCAGCCGCCCAGCCAGACCACGCCCACCGCCAAAGGAATGGCGACGCCCGCAAAGGCGATCCGTTTCGCCAGGTTGCTCGCCATCAGACCGTGACTTTGCCGAACCGGCGCTCGCGCCGCTGATAGTCGAGGATCGCCTCGAACAGAGTCTGGCGCGTGAAGTCGGGCCACAGGACGGGAGTCATGTACAGCTCGGTATAGGCGAGCTGCCACAGCAGGAAGTTCGAGAGCCGCAGCTCGCCCGACGTGCGGATCAGGAGATCGGGGTCGCCCCACGGCGCCGTGTAGAGCTTGGCCCGGATGGCGTCCTCGTCCAGGTCCTCGAGTTTCTTCGTGCCTTTCAGCACTTCCTCGGCGAGCAAGCGCGCGGCGCGCGCGATTTCGCCGCGCGACGAGTACGAGATGCAGAGGTTGAGCGACAGCTTTGTGTTCGCCGCTGTTTCGGCCTCCACACGCTCGACCGCCTCCCGGCCGGTCGGGATCAGGCGACTCCGGTCCCCCAGGACGTGCACGGCGACGCCCTGCTGCCGCAGCTCCGCCACTTCGCGCGCGATGTACTCCTCGAGCAGGTCCATCAGCGCCGAGATCTCGGTGGGGGGCCGCTGCCAGTTCTCTTCGGAGAAGGCGAACAGCGTGAGCACCTCGACGCCGGCCTCGATCGCGCCTTCAACTGTCTCGCGCACCGCCTTCATCCCCGCCCGGTGGCCGAAGGGCCGGGGCAGCCGGCGCTCGGCGGCCCAGCGCCCGTTGCCGTCCATGATGATCGCCACGTGGCGGGGAATCGGACCCGGGAGCATCAGACTTCCATGATCTCGGCTTCCTTGGCCTTCACCGCGGCGTCCACGAGCTTCAAATGGTCGTCGTGCACCTTCTGGATGTCCTTCTCGGCCTTCTTCTTCTCGTCCTCGGAGACGTGCTCGGTCTTCTTGATCTTGCCGATCGTCTCGGTGCGCGCGTGGCGAATCGCGACGCGGCCCTCCTCGGCGAGCTTGTGAATCACCTTCACCAGCTCCTTGCGCCGCTCCTCCGTGAGCGGTGGCAGGGGGATGCGGATGATGTTGCCGTCGTTGGAGGGAGTGAGGCCCAAGTCCGAGGCGAGGATCGCCTTCTCGATCGCCTTGAGGAGGGTCTTGTCCCACGGCTGGATGGTGAGGAGCTTGGGCTCGGGCGCGGCGACGCTCGCCACCTGCGTCAGCGGCATGTCGTTTCCATAGGCCTCGACGCGGACCAGGTCGAGCAGGGCCGTGGTCGCCTTGCCGGTCCGCACGGTGGCGAACTCGCGCTTCACCGCCTCCACCGTCTTGTCCATCAGCTGCTTCGCGTGCTTCAGCTGGTCGGCCAGGGTGGTCGTCATTTGACGATCGTGCCGACGCGCTCTCCGGCCAGCACTCTGGCCGTCGCGCCGGGCTGGTTGATGTTGAACACTACGATGGGGAGCTTGTTCTCCTTGCACAACCCGAAGGCGTTGGCGTCCATGACGGCGTAGCCTTTCACGAGGGCGTCCTGGAACGACAGCTCCGCGATGAACTCGGCCTTCGGGTCCTTCTTCGGATCCGCCGTGTATACGCCGTCCACGTTGGTCGCCTTGAGGATGACCTGCGCCTCGATCTCGAGGGCGCGCAGCACCGCCGCGGTGTCGGTGGAAAAGTACGGGTTTCCGGTGCCGCCCGCGAAGATGACCATGCGGCCCTTCTCGAGGTGGCGCACCGCCCGGCGGCGGATGTAGGGCTCCGCCAGCTCCTCCATCCGGATCGCCGTCATCACACGGGTGTCGACGCCCTTTTTCTCCAGGATGTCCTGCAGCGCCAGGGCGTTGATGATGGTCGCCAGCATCCCCATGTAGTCGGCCGAGACGCGATCCATGCCCTGTTGGCTGGCGGTGGTGCCGCGCAGGATGTTGCCGCCGCCCACCACCAGGCCCAGCTGCACGCCGGTCGCCGCGACCTGCTTCAGCTCGTCGCTGACCCGCTCGATGACCTGGAAGTCGATGCCGGCACCGGCGCGCCCGGCGAACGCCTCCCCCGAGACTTTGAGGAGGGCGCGCCGGTACGCCAGTTGCGCCGCCACTTAGTTGCCTCCGAGCTCGAAGCGCACGAAGCGACGGACTTCCACCTTCTCACCCGTCTTGCCGGAGACCTCTTTCACGAGCTCACCCACGGTCCGCTTGTCGTCCTTCACGAACTTCTGCTCCAGCAGGACGCGCTCTTCGTAGAACTTCCGCATCATGCCGTCCACGATCTTGGCGCGGATGTTCTCCGGCTTCTTCTGCTCGGCCACCTGGGACTCGTAGACCTTGCGCTCGCGCTCCACCACGTCCGCCGGCAGATCCTCGATCCGGACGGCGAGCGGGTTCGTCGCCGCGATGTGCACGGCGACCTCCTTGGCAAGCGCCTGGAAGTCGTCGGTACGGGCCACGAAGTCGGTCTCGCAATTCACCTCCACCAACACGCCCACGGAGCCGTCGAAGTGGACGTAGGAGCCGATCCACCCCTCGGACGCTTCGCGCCCGGCGCGCTTGTCGGCCTTGGCCGCGCCCTTCTTGCGCAACAGGTCGACGGCTTTCTCGAGGTCTCCGTCCGCCTCTTCGAGCGCTTTCTTGCAGTCCATCATGCCGGCGCCCGTGCGGGCGCGCAGCTCGGCCACGAGCTTTGCCGGTATCTCTTTCTTCACAGTCGTCACGCTCCCTCACTCCTCATAAAAACGCCGCCCTCGCGCCGTTGGGACGGAGGGCGGCGATCAGTAATACACCCAACGGGTCCGGTTACGCCTCGCCCCCGCTGACGGGCTCAGCTGGAGGCGGCTCTTCCGTCCGCAGCCGGGCGGCGATCGCCTCCGGCTTGGGCCGCCGCTTGCGCCGCGCCGGCCCCTTCTTCTTCCCACCCTCGGCCTCCGCCTCGACGCCCGTCTCGGTCGAGTACGTGGTGCCTTCGCCTTCTTCGGCGGAATCGCGCAGCGGCATCTGGTGCCGCGCTTCCCCGATTACGTCGGAATTCGCCGCCGTGATGAGCGAGACGGCGCGGATCGCGTCGTCGTTGCCGGGAATCGGGATCGTGATGAGGTCGGGGTCCGCGTTCGTGTCCACGATCGCCACCACGGGAATCCCCAGCTTGTTGGCTTCGGCGACCGCGATGCGCTCCTTCTTCGCGTCCACCACGAACAGCGCGCCCGGCAGCCGGCCCATGTTCTTGATGCCCGCGAGGTTCTTGTCGAGCTTGCCGCGCTCGCGGTCGAACAGCAGCTGCTCCTTCTTGGTGTAATTGGCGAACTCGCCGTCGGCCGCGCCCTGTTCCAACTCCTTCAGACGCTTGATCTGCTTCTTGATCGTCTGGAAGTTGGTGAGCGTGCCGCCCAGCCAGCGCTCGGTGACATAGAACGCCCCGCAGCGCTTCGCCTCGGACTCGAGGATGCCCTTCAGCTGCTTCTTGGTGCAGACGAAGAGAACGCCCTCACCCTTCAGCACGACGGCGCGCAGCAACTCCTGCGCCTCGTGGAGCTGACGGAGGGTCTTCTGGAGATCGATGATGTAGATGCCGGAGCGCTCGGCGAAGATGAACCGGCGCATCTTCGGATTCCAGCGGCGCGTCTGGTGTCCGAAATGGACACCCGCTTCCAGCAGATCTTGTAGAAGAGGCTGGGCCATGCACTCCCTTTCGTGGGTTTTGACTCCGCCGCCGCTCTCATCTCTCGCCCCACCCCGCAGGGACCCAGGGCGAGATCAAGCGGCGTGAGAGATTGCCTTCTTTACCGCTTGCTGAACTGGAAGCGCTTCCGGGCGCCGGCACGGCCCGGCTTCTTGCGCTCGACCGCCCGCGGATCGCGCGTCAGGAGCCCCTGCTCCCGCAGCTTCTTGCGGTGCCGGTCGTCGGCCAACACCAGCGCCCGGGCGATGCCGAGGCGCAGCGCGCCCGCCTGCCCCGTCAAGCCGCCGCCATTCACCCGCGCCTTCACGTCGAACGCGCCGAGCGTGTCGGTGGCCGTGAACGGCTGCTGGATATGGCTCACCAGCGAGGGCCGCGGGAAATAGTCGCCCAGCGTCCGGCCGTTGATGTGCCACTTCCCCGACCCCGGCGTCAGATACACGCGCGCGATGCCGAGCTTACGGCGTCCGATGGCGTGCCAGCGCAGCTCCGGCTGGATCGCCGTCATTTGGCCTCCGCCGTCACGAGGGGCGTCGGCTGCTGCGCCGCGTGCGGATGCGTCGGACCGGCGTACACCTTCAGCATCTGCTTCACGTGCTGACGCGATAGGGTGGTCTTCGGCAACATCCCCCACACCGCCTTCTCGATCACCCGCTCCGGGTGCTTGTTGATCACGTTCTGGACCGGCGTGAAGCGCTCGTGGCCCATGTAGCCGGTGTGACGGAAGTAGCGCTTCTGCTCGATCTTGCGGCCCGTCAGCTTCACGCGCTCGGCGTTGATCACGATGACCGCGTCACCGCCGTTCACGTACGGCGTGAACGTCGGCTTGTGCTTGCCGCGGAGGACCTGCGCGATGCGGCTCGCGAGCCGGCCGAGCGGCTGGCCTGCCGCGTCGACGACCCACCAGTTGTGCACGATGTCCTCGGTCTTCAGCGTGTACGTCTTCATGCCGTTTGAGCGCCCGGATTTTGACAGACGCGATATCTAACCGAGGCGTAAGGGCCTGTCAACCCGAGGGTTCCGCGTTTGGCGCCGGTCCGAGTGTGACGAGCGACGCACCCTTGTCGACCGTCTCTCCGGCAGCGACGTGGACCGTCTCGACGACCCCCGGCCGCGGCGCGCGCAGCTCGTTCTCCATCTTCATCGCCTCGACGACCACGAGCCCCGCACCCGCCTCGACGCGCTGCCCCACCGTTACCTCGACCCGGACGACCAGTCCCGGCATCGGCGCCTTAACGACCCCGCCCCCCGCCGGGGGCTTGCCACGGCCGGTGAGCGCCTGGATCTGGCGCGTGCGATCGTCCACCGCCTCGACCTCGAAGCGCTCGCCCACGGCACCGAGCGCCCAGCGCAGCGGCGCCGTCCCGTCCAGGCTTTGCGCGGCGACGGTCCACGAATGGCCCGCGAGCAGGAGGTGGTACAACGGCGTTCCCGGCACCGCCGCCAGGTGGGCCTCGAACGGCTCGCCATCTACGGTCACGCGGCCGCCACCGACGTCGATCTCGTAGGTGCGGGAACGGAGTGTCACGAAGTACTTCACGCGGCCTCCATCACGACCACGGTCTCCACATGCGCCGTCTGCGGAAACAGATCGAACGCCCGGACCGCCGCGAGCTGATAGTTCACGTTCAAGCGGTGCAGGTCGCGCGCCAGCGTGGCCGGATCGCACGACACGTACACGAGCCGGTCTACGGGCTCGGCGGTCAGGCGTAACGTCACGTCCCAGTGGAGGCCGGCGCGCGGTGGATTCACGACGACGGCGTGCGGCACCGGGAGGCTCGGCAGCACGTCCTCGGCGCGTCCCGCGATGAAGCGCACGGGCGGCTCGGCCGGCTGGCGCGTGCGTGCCCAGCCGATCGCCGCTTCGTCGGCGTCTACGCTGACCACGTTGGCGCCGCGCTCGGCGAGCAGCGCCGCGGTGTCACCGATGCCGCCATACAGATCCCACACCGTACGGCCTCGCACCTCCCCCAACTGCTCCACCGCCCAGCGGCGCGCCAGGATCCCCATCTCGGGGTTGACCTGCTCGAACGCCGTGGCGGGAAAGCCCGTCGCCGGCCCGGCCATCACGCGAGCCGCCCCATCGACGGGGCGCCACCAGCAGATCACCTGATCGCCGTCCGGAAGCGCCCGCCGCAGCCGCTCGGCGTCGAGCCACGGCTCCCCCGCCGCTTCCGCAACCACGTGGCGCCGTCCCTCGCGGTCTAGTCGCAACGTGAGTCGCGTCAGTCCGGGGGGAAGGAATTGCAGGCGCGCGCGCACCTCGCGCCACAGCGCCATCAGCCGGAAGTCCGCGATGTGGCAGTCGGCCAGGGGAAACACGAAGTTGGGCCGGTCGTGTGGGTGGAAGCCCGCCGTTCCCGCCTTCACCTCCATCGAGATCTTCGAGCGGTAGCGCCACTCCTCGACCGCCTCGACGATCTCGGGGTCCGGCACGTCGAGCTTCCCGATGCGGCGCAGCGCGTCGCCGACGATCGCCCGTTTCGCGGTGAGCTGTGCGTCGTACTCCAGGTGCTGCAGCTGGCAACCGCCGCAGCGGTCGTGGGTGTAATGCGGACACGGGGGCACGACCCGCCCCGGCCCCGGTCCCGCCACTTCACCCACCGCCGCGCGCCCGAAGCTGCGCGACAGCTTGAGGCTGCCGTCCTTGATCTTGATGCGGTCGCCCGGCGCGGTGCGCGGCACGAACACCGCGCGCCCGTCGGCGAGCCGGCCCACGCCGTCGCCCCCGGCGGCGATGCCCGTGATCGTCACGAGGTCATTCACGGAGACCCTCGCGCCGCCCCGCCTCACCCCACACCGACGGTTGGAAAGATGGAATGTTGGAAAGTGAAACCGGCCCCGTCGCGGTCCTGCGCTCCTCGGCGAGCAGCGCGGCCGTCACCGCGACGGCCTGCTCGAGCCCGGCTTGCGGCGGCGCGGCGAGCACACGCGAGCCCACCCGCTCCAGGTACGTGATGTCCAGCTCGCCGCGCCGGAACTCGGGATCGTCCATCACACGGAGGTGGAACGGCTGCGCGGTCGGCAGGCCGACGATCACCAGCTCGCGCAACGCGCGGCGCATCCGTTGGATCGCGATGTCGCGAGTCTCGCCCCAGGCGACGAGCTTCGCGATCAGCGGATCGTAGAAGAGCGTGACCTCATTGCCCGCCTCGACGCCGCCGTCCCAACGGATCCCCGGCCCGGACGGCACGCGCAGATACTGCAGCACGCCCGTCGCCGGCAGAAAATCGTTGAAGGGATCCTCGGCGGTGATGCGGCATTCGATCGCGTGGCCGCGCGGGTGCAGCAGGCCCGCGTGGACGCGCATCGGCTGACCGGCGGCGATGCGCAGCTGCTCGCGCACCAGATCCACGCCGTACACGAGCTCCGTGACCGGGTGCTCGACCTGAATGCGCGTGTTCATCTCGAGGAAGTAGAACTCGCCCGTCGCCGCGAGCAGGAACTCGATCGTGCCGGCCCCCGTGTATCCGACGGCGCCCGCCGCGGCCGTCGCGGCCTCGGACAAACGGCGTCTCAGTGCGGGGGAAACAACCGGCGAGGGCGCCTCTTCGATCAGCTTCTGGTGACGGCGCTGGATGCTGCACTCCCGCTCCCCCAGCGCGACCACGCGGCCGTGGCGGTCGGCCAGCACCTGGATCTCGATGTGGCGCGGCCGCTCGAGATACTTCTCCAGGTACAGGCTGCCATCCCCGAACGCTTTGTGGGCTTCGCTGCGGGCGCCTTGGAACGCCGAGTCGACCTCGCCCTCGGCCTTCACGAGCCGCATCCCCTTGCCGCCGCCCCCCGCCGCGGCCTTGAGCAGCACCGGATACCCGAGGCGCTGCGCTTCGCGCCGCGCGTCGTGGGCATCCCGCAACGTCATCGCGGTACCCGGGACGACGGGCACGCCGGCCGCTTGCATGCGGCGCCGAGCTTCGGTCTTGTCGCCCATGGCGCGGATCGCCGCCGCCGGCGGGCCGACGAAGACGAGATCCGCTTGGGTGCACGCATCGGCGAAGGCGGCCCGCTCGGACAGGAACCCGTATCCCGGGTGCACCGCTTGGCAGCCGCTGTCCCGCGCGGCGGCGATCAACTTCGGGATGTTGAGATAGGACTCGGTCGCCGGCGCGGGGCCCAGCAGCACCGCGGTATTGGCGGCGCGCACGTGCGGAGCAAGCCGGTCGGCTTCCGAATACACCGCGACCGCCTCGAGACCCTCCTCGTGGCAGGCGCGAATGATGCGCAGGGCGATCTCGCCCCGGTTGGCGACCAACACGCGTTTGATCAAGGGATGTGGATCATCGGTATCGGCGTCGTAGGGCACGGCAGTGCCGTGCCCCTACCGGCACCCGACCTCCGCCTTCAATCCGAACGTGTCGAGCGGCCGGCACAGCGCCGACGTCAATTCCGCGGCGCGCCGGTACAGCGCGATCGCCGGCGGGCTCCAGGTCTCGTGCTGATCGATGGCGAGTTTCAGCGCCGCGAACACGAAGTCCTCCGCGGGCACCCGGTCGTTCTTGGACTCGGTGCCCGCGACCCACACGAGCGGGCGCGTGTTCCAACGGACCCGGGGCCGGAACTCCGGCGCGCGGTCGAACCCCATGCTGGCGCACACCGGGCCGCCACGGCGTTGCGCCAACGCCTGCAGCGTCCCACCGCGCTGCCGCGCCTCGCGCAGCACGCGCTCGCGCAGCACCGGGTCGCCGGTCCAGACGGCGAGCGGCAGGATCATCAGATCGGGTCGCAGCCCGCGGGCGAAGCGCATGTACAAGGCGGCGTACGTGTCGGCGTCACCGGCGGTGAGCAGGATGCCGCGCCGCGGGCAGGCGCGGAGCAGGTTCTCTCCCAGCTCCTCCAGGACCGGCGGCAGCCGCAGGGTTTCGGGAAGGCCTTGCCAGACCGCGGTCGCGGCATCGATGCCGTCAGTCTCCCACGCGAGCAGCGCCCGTTGCCCCCACAGATACACGCGGAACACCTGTGCCGAGTCCGCCGTGCGCGTGCCGCGCCCAAAGCCGGCGGCGCGGGCGTACGCCAGCTCGGCGGTGTCGAGTGCGGCGCGCGACCACGCGGTGTCCGCCGGTGCACGGTGCGCGTGGTAATCGACCACACGCTGCACGTAGGCGCGTCCGAACTCGAGCCACGCGCGGCCGTCGGTCGAATCCGCGGGCAGCGCTGGTGCCTGCAGCGCCAGCGATGCGACGACCACGCTACAGAGGAATGTTCCCATGCTTCTTCGGTGGGTTCCGATCCCGCTTCGCCGCGAGCGTCGTGAGCGCCTCGATCAGCCGCGGCCGCGTGTCGCGCGGGTCGATGATGTCGTCCAAGTACCCGCGCGCCGCCGCCTGGTAGGGATGAGCGAACTTGTCGCGGTACTCGTTCGCCTTCTCCTCGGTCGCCTCATCCTTATAGAGGATCTCGACCGCCCCTTTCGGGCCCATGACCGCGATCTCCGCGGTGGGCCAGGCGACGTTGTAATCGCCGCGCACGTGCTTCGAGTTCATTACGTCGTAGGCACCGCCGTACGCTTTGCGGGTGATGACCGTGAGCTTCGGCACCGTGGCTTCGCAGTAGGCGTAGAGCAGCTTCGCGCCGTGCTTGATGATGCCGCCGTGTTCCTGCGCCACACCGGGAAGGAACCCGGGCACGTCCTCGAACGTCACCAGCGGGACGTTGAAGGCGTCGCAGAACCGGATGAAGCGCGCGCCCTTGAGCGACGCGGCGATGTCGAGCACGCCCGCCAGGTTCGACGGCTGGTTGGCGACGATCCCGACCGATCGGCCGCCGAGACGGGCAAAGCCGGTCAGCAGATTGCCGGCGTAATCCCGTTGCACCTCGAAGAACGTGCCGCCGTCAACCACGCGCCGGATCACGTCGTGCATGTCGTACGGCTTGCTCGCCTCGTCGGGGACGATGTCGAGCAGCTCCTCGTCGCGGCGGTCGGGCGGATCGTCGCACGGGAGGACGGGCGGGCTGTCGAGATTGTTCGAGGGCAGGAACGACAGCAGCGTGCGGACCGCCGTCAGCGATTCCAGCTCGGAGTCGTGCACAAAGTGGGCGACGCCCGACGTGCCGCCGTGGACGTCGGCGCCGCCGAGCCGCTCGAAGTCGACTTCCTCGTGCGTGACCGTCTTCACGACGCTCGGACCGGTGACGAACATGTACGAGATGCCACGCACCATGAACACGAAGTCGGTGATAGCGGGGCTGTACACCGCGCCGCCGGCGCAGGGTCCGAGGATGGCGCTGATCTGCGGCACGACGCCCGAGGCGAGCGTGTTGCGCAGGAAAATGTCGGCGTAGCCGCCGAGCGACACGACGCCTTCTTGAATGCGGGCGCCGCCCGAATCGTTGAGTCCCACCACCGGTGCGCCGTTCTGCACCGCCAGGTCCATCACCTTGCAGATCTTCTCCGCGTGCGCCTCGGACAGCGACCCGCCGAACACGGTGAAGTCCTGCGAGTACACGTACACGAGCCGCCCATCGATGCGCCCCCACCCGGTCACGACGCCGTCACCGAGAACCTTCTGGTCGGCGAGCCCGAAGTCGGTGGCGCGGTGGGTCACGAAGCGGTCGAGCTCGATGAACGATCCGGGGTCGAGCAGCACCTCGAGGCGCTCGCGCGCCGTCATCTTGCCCTTTTGATGCTGCGTGGCGATGCGGTCGGCGCCGCCGCCCTGCTCGGACTCGGCGCGCTTCTGCTGGAGGAGCTCCAACTTTTCGCGCATGCTCATGCCGAGAATCTAGACGCGAAAAGGGGGCAGGATAACCCTGCCCCCTGCTTCACTCGGCCGCTCGGCGACTAGGCGTCTGGCGCAGGCGTATCGTCGGGCGGCCGCGGCGGAGCCGGCGGCGGCGGCACGATGTCGCCCGCCGGGAAGCCCGTGGCCGCCAGCACGATCCGATGATGGATCGGGTCCACCTCCAACACCTTCATCTCCACCGCCTGGCCTTCTTTCACCGCATCGGCCGGGTTCGAGATGTCCGGGATGCCGAGCTGCGACATCGGAATGAAGCCCTCGATGTCGTTGCCCAGGTCGACGACCACACCCTTGTCCATCAGGCGCATGACGCGGCCGCGCAGCTCGGTGCCGACCGGATACGTCTCCCCGATCCGCAGCCACGGATCTTCCTGCGCCTGCTTCAGGCCGAGCGAGATGCGCTTGTTCTCGGCATCGACGTTCAGGATCAAGACGTCCACCTCGTCGCCCTTCTTCACGACTTCGGACGGATGCTGGACGCGCTTGGTCCACGACATGTCGGAAATGTGGATCAGGCCGTCGATCCCCGGCTCGATCTCGACGAAGGCGCCGAACGAGGTGAGGTTGCGGACTTTGCCGCGCAGGCGCGTGCCGACGGGATACTTCTGCGGCAGCGCCATCCACGGATCCTGCTCCGTCTGTTTCATCCCGAGCGAGACCTTCTCCTCGCTCTCGTCCACCTTGAGCACGACGGCCTCGATCGACTCGCCGATCGAGACGAGCTTCGACGGGTGGCGCACGTTGCGGGTCCAGCTCATCTCCGAGATATGGACCAGGCCTTCGATGCCGGGCTCGAGCTCGACGAAGGCGCCGTAGTTCGTGATCGAGACGACTTTCCCCTGGACGCGCGTGCCGACGGGATACTTGGCCGCGACGTTCTGCCACGGATAGGTCTGGAGCTGCTTCAGGCCGAGCGAGATGCGCTCGCGCTCCCAGTCGATGTCGAGGACTTTCACCTCGAGCTCCTGGCCGATCTGCACCATCTCGGACGGATGCGACACGCGGCCGTAGCTCATATCGGTGATGTGCAGCAGGCCGTCGACCCCGCCCAGGTCGATGAAGGCGCCGAAGTCGGTGATGTTCTTCACGACGCCCTTCCGCACCTGGCCGACGGACAACTCCTTCATCAGGACGTCGCGCTTGGTCTTGCGCTCGGCCTCGAGCAGCACGCGGCGCGACACCACGATGTTGCGGCGCCGTTTGTTCAGCTTGATGATCTTGAACTCGAAGCTCTGGCCCAGCAGCTCGTCGATGTTCGGCACGCGGCGCAAGGCGATCTGGCTGCCGGGCAGGAACGCGTCGACGCCCATCAGGTCGACCACGACGCCGCCCTTGATCTTCTTGACCAGCGTCCCCGTGACGCCTGCGTCCTTCTCATGCGCTTCGCGGATCTTTTCCCAGACCCGCATGAAGTCGGCTTTCTTCTTCGAGAGGACGACCGCGCCCTCCTGGTCCTCCAGGTGCTCGAGGAAGACCTCGATCTCGTCGCCTTCCTTGAGGCTCTTGGGATCCTTGAACTCGTCGATCGAGACCGCGCCCTCCGACTTGAACCCGACGTCGAGAATGACGGCGGTGTCGGTCACGCGCAGCACCTTCGATTTGACGATTTCGCCTTCTTCGATGTTCGAGAGCGTGCCTTCGTACAGCTCGGTCATCTTCGCGATCTCGTCCGAGGAATACTCCTCGTCGAGACCGGCGCGGACACGCAGAACGGAGTGAGTGGTCTTCTTGGCGGGGCGGTCTTGTTCGGAATCTTCGACGTCGTTCGCTTCTACCAGCATTCGGGACACCGGTTCGGTTGTGGGTTTGAGGTTGTGGACAAGCCGGGAAACCTACCCGGGGAGCCTGCGCCGCGCCAGTTCCACCACCTGGCGAACCTGCTCCTCCAGAGTCAGGGCCGTGGAATCGAGCAAGACGGCATCGGCGGCAGGCTTCAGCGGGGCGACGGGCCGGGCGGTATCGGCCGCGTCGCGCGCGGCCAGCGCCTGGCTCTCGCGCCGGACCTCATCGTCGCCGGCGCTGCGGCCCCGCTGCGACAGGCGGCGCCGGGCCCGCGCATCCGGGGTCGCGGTGAGGAAGACCTTGAGAGGCGCGTCCGGGAACACGACGGTCCCGATGTCCCGCCCATCCACCACCACCCCCGTCGGGTGGCCCGCCGCCGCCTCCCGCTGACGGGCGTTCACCCAGGTACGGACCTCCGGGATCGCCGCGACCGCCGAGACGTGGCGCGTGACCCGCTCGCTCCGGATCGCTTGCTCGACGTCCACGCCCGCGACCTCGGGCCGGAAGACGTCGCCTACTAGGACGAGTCGCACGGGAAGATCCTCGGCGAGAGCGACGATCTTTTGTCCGGACCAGGGCTTCTCCTCGAGGTTGTCGAGGGCCGCCAGGGTTAGCGCCCGATAGAGCGCTCCCGAATCGAGGTGCGCCCAGCCGAGCCGCTGCGCGACGCGGGCCGCGGTGGACGACTTGCCGGATGCGGCCGGGCCGTCGATGGCGACGACGCGAATCATCGAGCCCCAATGCGCTTGAGATCCTTGAAGAACTCGGGATAACTGATCGCCACCGACCGCTGCTCCGAAAGCTTCACGCCCGCGCCCGGCACCGTCCCCAGGACCGCGAACGCCATCGCCAGGCGGTGATCGGCGGCGGTGTCGACGCGGCCGCGCGGCGGCCGCTGCGTCCCTTCGACGTGCAGGTCGTTGCCCCGCGCCTCGGCGCGCACGCCCACCGCCCGCAGGTTCGCCGCCACCAGCTCGAGCCGGTTGCTCTCCTTCACCCGCAGCTCGCCGACTTCGCGGAACACGGTCTCCCCGCGAGCCCGGCTCGCCAGTACCGCGAGGACCGGAACCTCGTCCACAAGCGTTGGGATCTCCGCGGCGGAGACTTCGGTGGCAGTGAGATGCGCCGGCCGCGCGATCAGATCCGCGACCGGCTCGCCGCCGCCGTCGCGCAGGTTCACGCGCTCGACGTGCGCGCCCATGCGCTCGAGCACCACGAGATACCCGGTCCGGGTCGGATTCACACCGACGTTTTCGATCAGCAGCTCACCCTGCTCCGCCAGCACCGCGGCGGCGACCAGGAACGCGGCGCTCGACGTATCGCCGGCGACCGCGATCTCAAAAGGAGGAACGCTGACCGCTGACGGCTGATAGCTGATGACGCTGTCGTGCTCGCGGATCCCGAGGCCGAGGTGCGCGAACAACCGCTCCGTGTGATCGCGTGAGCGATACGGCTCGCGGATCGTCACCGGCACGCCACCGGTGAGTGCCGCGAGCAGCAGCGCGCTCTTCACCTGCGCGCTCGCGACCGGGCTGGTGTAGACCAGGCCGCGCAGCCGCCCGCCGCGAATCTCCAGCGGCAGTCCGTCGCCCCGCCCTTCCCGGATGTCGGCGCCCATCGTCCGCAGCGGCTCGGTGACGCGGCGCATCGGCCGCCGCCGCAGCGATGCGTCGCCCGTCAGCGTCGCTCGGAACCGTTGGCCGGCGAGGATGCCGAGCAGGAGCCGGGCCGTCGTTCCCGAATTGCCGCAATTCAATCGGGAGCTGGGCGCCAGGAGTCGGGAGCCAGAAACCCTGACTCCCGACTCCCGGATACTCGAGATCTCCGCCCCCAGTTGGCGCAGCACCCGGGCGCTGCTCTTCACGTCGTCGCCGGTGAGCAGCCCCTCTACCTGGCTGCGGCCATGTGCGAGGGCCGCCAGCATGACAACCCGGTGCGAGATGCTCTTGTCGCCCGGCGGCCGCACGACGCCCCGGACCTTCACTGATCGACCCGGCGCCGCCAGTCCGCGGCGCGCGTCAGCCACGCGGTGAGCGCCGGTCCGTCGCCCGCCTCGAGGGCGCGCTCGACGGCACCGAGCGGCTCCTCGAGCGCGCGCAGCGCCGGGAGCACTTCGTCGCGATTCATGAGCAGGATCTCGGTCCACAGGCACGGGTCGCCGGCGGCGAGGCGCGTGGTGTCGAGTGCGCCGGGACCGACCGAGGCGCCCGGCGGCGTCTGGCCGGCGAGGAAATGGGCCAGCAACGAGGCCACCACCTGGGGAACGTGACTCGTGGCCGCCAGCTGTGCATCATGGCGCGCGGCATCGAGTGTGACCGGATGCGCGCCCAGCACCGTCTCCCAGAAGTGCGCGATCTCCCGGGCGGCGCCCTCTCCGCCCACGCACGGCGTCACGTACACGACGGCGCCCCGGAACAGATCACCGCGCGACGCCTCGAAGCCCCGCCGGTGCGTCCCGGCGAGGGGATGGCTGCCCGCGAACCGCGCGCCGAGGCCGAGCCGCTCGGCCAGCGCCACGATCGCTCGCTTCACCGACCCCACGTCGGTCACGAGCGCGCCGGCGCCGAGCTGCGACGCAAGGGTCTCGAGCTGGGTCAGATTGGCGGCGGGCGGCGCGGCGAGCACCAGCAGGTCGGCGCGCCGCGCCACATCGGCGGCACGCGGCGGCGCGTCGTCGAGGGCGCCTTGCTGCACCGCGGCGACGCGCTCCGCGGGCTCGGGGGACCACCCGACGACGCTGGCCACGCCCGCCAGCTTTGCCTGGCGCGCGAGGGAGCCGCCGATCGCGCCGAGCCCGAGGATGCCCAATCGAGAGGGTCGCACGGGGACAAAGGTAAGCGACGAAGGGCGGCTCCGGGGAGCCGCCCTTCGTTTGCTACTCAACGCTGCCGCTGTCCGGTCAGTGCGCCGGCTTGGCGTTCACCTTGGTGGAGATCGCCTGACTCACGCTAATCGCGTCGCGTCCGGTCACGCCACCCGATGCCAGCAGTCGGTACCCGCCCGTGCTGCCGGGCGAGAAGCTCAGATCCCCGAACGTCGCCACGCCGGTATTGTCGGTGGTCTGAGTCGTCGTGCCGAGCATCTCTTTCGGAACGCCGTTGTTGTTCTGCGCCACGATCGAGATCCGCACGCCGCCCACGGTCGCTCCACTGACCGGATCGGTCGCCCGAACCTGGACCGCGAACTGCTGGCCCACCGTGACGGTCGCCGGCGGCTGCAGCGTGAACGTCAGCGTCACGGCCGGCACATTCTGCAGGCCGAAGTCGCTACCGATGCCACCCGTCGAGCCCCCGATGCCGCCGGGGTTGACCACGGAGGCGGAGAGCGCCTTGGGGAGGAACAGGCCCGCCAAGCGCTGCCACGGCGTGCTGCGAGCAGAGAAGGTCGAGCAGGTGGTTGGGTTCAGGAAGTACGCGTCGGCGAAGGTCAGGATGCCGATGTGCTCTTCATTCAACATGGAGGTCGTCGCGGCGTTGACATCGACGCACACGCCGACGACGGCGTTCGGGCTGAAGCTCGCGTTGCGCGGCAGGACTTTCCAGTCGTAGTGCTGCGCCGTCGCGGGGTGGCCGTACACGAGCAAGCGTGCGGGCGCCGGGTTGCCCGACAGCATCGCCGCCCAGGTCACACCGAACGCCGGCGCGACACCAGAGAAGAGATCGCGCGAGAGGACCGGATCGGTCGTCGGGTCATTCGCGCCGCCGCGAACGCCCAGCCCGCCCGCCAGGGAAGTCGTCAGGGGAACGGTGTAGTCCTCCGGAAACGTCGCCGGGAGCTCCGCCGGATCGGTGAACATGCACTTGGTGAGCTCGTTGATGAGGTCCGACCCCGCCTGCACGCTGCCGCCGGTCCCCGCCTGCGCGTTCGGCGCGATCATGGCCATCACGTCGTAGCCGCGATCGCGAGCCGTCGCGGTCCCGGCCCCAGCCGCCGCCATGGCGGTGATCAGGTCGCGGGCCGTCTTCGCCTGGCCGGACGAGAAGTATTGCGACACGAGCGAGTTCATCGCGTTGAAGTCGCACGGCGGCACCGCCGTCAGCGCCACCACGTCGGCGACAGGGGGGGGGCCCGCCGGGCTGGCCGCCTGCCGTTCGCCGCACCCCACCACACCGGCACCGATCAGTGTCAGCGCCACTCCGAAGGCCCACCGCTTCATAGCCGCTCCTTAGGAAGAGAAACCCGCCGGATGCCAACGAACGACGGGGGTGCTGCGCAAGGGCCGCACCACCGGCGTACTCAGGCCAAGTCGATGCTCGGCAGGCAGTTCGCTCGAGGACGGCGCCGCGAATCGACGGCGGCGTGTAAGGCGTTCGCTACAGACTCGGGGAGCGCGTGATACTACCGGCGGCTACGAGCCGGTTCGGACGAGGGCTTGGAAGCGCGGGTCGCCCCGCAGCCCGGCGAACCACCAGGTATGGTCGTTGGCCAGCGAGGGGCGCTCCTGCGGGTTCGTGGCCAGGTACAGCGTGAGGAGGCGGATCGCTTCATCCCGGTCACCGAGGATGCTGCGGAGCGCCACCTCCAAATAGATCAGATCGCGGGACGGATCGACCGTGGCGTCGGCGCGCGCGCGCAGGGCAACGGCGCGCGCGCTGTCGGTCCGTCCGGCGGTCGCGAGCGCCATGGCGACGAAGATCTGGCCGCGCCGGCGCCGGTAGTCCCGTAGGTTCGCGGGGAACATCGCCGCGTACTGGTCGACCAACCGCCACAGTTTGGGGATATCGGGCTTCGAGCCTCGGAGGGCGAGCAGGGAGATCTGGCATTCCGTGAACGCCCACTCATTCGGGAAACGGCGTTGGCCCTGTTGGCACCACTTCGAGGCTTCCGCCGCGTCGTCGAGATCCAGCGAGGCCGAGTAGAGGCGATACATGACGTTGCTCGCCTCTTGCAGGTACTCGTCGGTCTCGTACGCGCGCAGCGCGGCGAGCTTGGCCTCCGCCGTTTCGGACCTGTGCATCAGCAAGTGACTGAGCAGCGCCAAAGCGGAAGCGCGCCGGGGATTGGAGCGCGCCTCGCCGCCGGCCCGAAGATCCTGCTCGGCGGCGGCCAGGAGCTGCTCCGCCGTGAACGGAGCCGGGTCGAGATTGAGCAGGAAGCGGATGTAACGCATCGTCCCCCGCAGATGGAGGGCCTCGCTGTCGGGCCGGATCTTCAGCGCCGCCGCCGCAAACTCGAGGCCACGCGCCGTCCATTCCGAGGCCGGCCCTTTTTCCATCCCGGCGATGCGCCGTTGCTCCCAGGCGAGCCAGCCGCGATCGACGATCGGCGTGGTCCAACGACCGTCCCGCGCCGAGGCCTGCACCAGCAGCGAGTCCGCGCGCGCCAGCTCACGCGACGCATTCGCCGCGTCTCCTTTCGCCAGCAGCGGGTCGAGGCCCTTCTTCACCGCCTCGGCCTCCTGGACCAGCTCCCAGGCGCGCAGGTCGCGGGTTTCCGCCCGCGTCTCCCGCACCTCGATCTCCTGCCCGATGGCCTGCCGGAGAAACTCGGACACCGACCGGGCCAGGGTGTCTTGGAGCGCGAACAGCTCGCCGCGGGGCTGCTCGAGGGTCGTACTGCGCTTCTCCTCCCCCGACGCGCCGTCCACGAGCGCCACATCCACGCGCAGCTTGTCGCCGACGAGGGCGATCGTTCCCTGCACGATCGTGCCGACGTGCAGCGCCCGGCCGACGCTGTCCTGGCGGACTTCGGTGTTGCGATAGGGCCGTACGCCGTTGGCGGAGATGACCTGCAACGCTTTCACGTCGCTCAGCTCGTGGATCAAGGCCTCCGTGAGCCCATCGGCAAGGTACTGGGTCTGCGCCGAGTCGCCGCGATGCTGGAAGTACAGCACGGCGACGCGGTGCGGATCGAGCCCGTTCGTCGTTGCGCCGGCAGCTCCATGATTGCCGCGCATCGACGCCGCTACCACCCACACGGCGAGGAGTAAGAGCACGCCTCCCCCGGTTGCCGCCACCGGTCGCGCCCAGCGGCGCAGGGCACTGCGTCGCGGAGCCATCGCTCCCGTCTGTCGCCGCCGCAGCCCGGAGGCGGTGCCGGGGAGGGCCAACGCCTCGGCGAACAGCGCGGTCGTCGCGAAGCGATCGGCGGGGACCTTGGACAGGGCGCGCAGGATCGCGTCTTCCATCGGCTCGGGGATGGTGCCCCGCACGATCGAGGGCGGCGAAACCATGTCGAGCGAGTGTCGCGCGATGATCGCCTGCGCGGTGGGTCCCGTGAAGGGCGGCTGGCCCACGAGCATTTCGTACACGACGCACGCCAGACTGTACTGGTCGCTGCGTCCGTCGATCTCGAGCGACCCGGTCGCCTGCTCGGTGCTCATGTACGCCGGCGTGCCGATGATCGTCCCGGTCTGGGTGAGCTGGCTCGCCCCCGCGGCGTCGAGCGCTCGAGCGATACCGAAATCCGCGACCACGGCCGTCCCACCCGACAGCAGAATGTTTTCCGGCTTGATGTCGCGATGCACCACGCCGCGGCTGTGCGCGTAGCTGAGCGCGCTCGCCACTTCGGTCGTAATGCGGACCGTGTCTTCCTGCGAGAGTTGATGCTCGCGGTTCAAACGGTCGCGGAGCGATTCACCCTCGACGAGCGGCATCACGTAGTAGAGGATGCCCGCGGCGTCTCCCGAGTCGTACAACGGCAGGATGTGCGGATGCTGCAGCCGGGCCGCGATCTCGATCTCCTGGACGAACCGCTCCGGCCCGATCTGTGCGGCCAGATCGGCGTGGAGGACTTTGATCGCGACGCTGCGGTGGTGTTTCAGGTCTTCGGCGAGGAAGACGGTGGCCATGCCCCCACGCCCCAGCTCGCGCTGGAGGGCGTAGCGGTCGGCGAGCGCCTCACGCAGGGTATCGATCAGCTCTGCCAACGGCACCGTCCTTTCGTACCAGCCAAGTGTAGCGTGTGCGCCACACCAATGCCAGCCACCGCCCCGCCGTGCTCTTGTGGAACGGTCAACTGCGGCTTACTTAACGCCGGTCTCCCATGGGATCACCGGTCGCCCCCCCCCCACCCCCCCCCCTCCCTGCTGCCCGGCGTGCGCGGGCTCCCAGCATCACCCGCTTGTTCGCCGCGACCTTCATCGCGGTGGCGCTCGTCGGGCTCGTCACCCAGATCGCCACGTGGCAGAGCGCGCGCGGCACCCAGGCGGCGATGGTCGAGCTGGCCCAGGGCCTGGACCGGATCCAGCAACTGCGTCCCTCACCCACCGTGGCCGCGCGCGTGACGGAGCTGGAGGAGCTGGCCGCCGACGCGGGCGACAACGCGGTGCAAGCGGCGGTAGCGGCGACGGTGCTGTTCGTGGCGATGGTGACGGTCCTGGGACTCGGCTTCTGGTACAATCGGCGCCGGCTGGCCGCGCCGTTCGGCCGCGTGGTCACGGCGCTCGAGCGAGTCGCCGGGGGGCACTTCGCCGAGCGGCTACCCGAAGATCAGCCCGACGAGTTCGGCGCGATTGCGCGCGGCGTCAACCGCATGGCCGCGACGCTGGCCTGGCGCGAGGGACTGCACGAATACCTCGCGCAGCTCCTGGCGGCCCTCAACGCCCCTCCCGACGAAGCCGCCAGCGGGCTGACGCAGGCGCTCGGCGTGATCGCCGGCGCGACGCACGCCAGCGGGATCGCCCTGTACCAGCCCAGCTATGACACGAACGACTGGGGCGCCACGGCGGCGCGCGGGCTCGAGCCGAGTCCCGTGTCGCGCGCCACGATGCGCTCGATCGTGGGCGACTCCGAGCAGGCCATCCATTTCACCGGTGAAGCTGCGAACCCGGTGCGATATCAGCTGCACCTGACCGTGCCCGTGCCGCATGGCCTCGTGCTGGCGCCGCTCCGGTCCGGTCGCAAGCTGGTCGGCGTCCTGTGCGTCGTCCCGGGCGCGCCGTTCGAGGCCGACGCGCGCGCCGCCCTCGAGCAGGCGGCCCCCAACCTCGCGATTGCCGGGGAGCGCGAATCGGCGCATTACAACACGCGCCGGCTCGCGACCGAGGTCCGGCTCACCGCCCGGCGGCTGGAAGAGCTCAACACCGAGCTCGACGTCGCGATGCGCAGCAAAGATCAGTTCCTCTCGAACATCTCGCACGAGCTGCGCACACCCCTCAACAGCATCATCGGGTTTACCGACTTGCTCCTCACCCAGGACCTGGGGGGCGGGCCCCTGTCGGAACAGCAGCGTGACTTCCTCGACACGGTCGCCCGGAACGCGCGGCACCTGCTCGAGCTGATCAACGAGCTGCTCGATCTGCAGCGCATCGCCGCGGGGCGGATGGATCTGCGCCCCGAGCCGGTCGAGGTGGCGGCGCTGCTCGCCGAGGCCGCTGACAGCGTGCAGGCCCAGGCGCAGAAGCACCGGCACGCCCTGGTCGTGGAGTCGCCACCGCAGGGCCTGCGCGTCTTCGTCGATCGGGGACGGGTGCGGCAAGTGCTCCTCAACCTCCTGTCGAACGCGATCAAGTTCACCCCCGACGGGGGCCGGATCCGGGTCGACGCCACGCCCGCCAATGGCGGGGCGGCGGCGCGCGTCGCCGTGACCGACAGCGGCATCGGGATCGCACCGGAGGACCAGGCGAAGTTGTTTCACGAATTCGTGCAGCTCGACGCGTCGGCGAGCCGGAAGTACGAGGGCACGGGGCTCGGGCTGGCGCTGTCGCGGCGTCTGATCGAGCTTCACGGCGGGGCAATCGGCGTCGAGAGCGAGATGGGCAAAGGCAGCACGTTCTGGTTCACGCTCCCCGCCGCGCTGTAGGAGAGACCACTTGGCGACGATCGTCGTGGTCGAGGACCAACCCGACAGTCTGAAGCTCCTGTCGACGCTGCTGACTCTGAAGGGCCATCAGGTGATCGGCCTGGCGAACGGCGACCGCGTCGCGGAAGTCGCGCGCACCCACCAGCCGGCGCCGGCGCTCATTCTGCTCGATATCCAGCTCCCCGGACGGGACGGGTACGCGGTGTTGGAGGAGCTGAAGGGTCTGGCGGAGCGTCCCTGGAAGGTGGTCGCGCTCACCGCGCACGCGATGCCGGAGGACCGCGCCCGGGCCCTCGCCGCGGGCTTCGACGGTTACATCACCAAGCCAATCGACGTTCGGACGTTTCCACAGGAAGTGGCACACTACCTCTAGGGAGGCTCATGGTATGAACGCTGCGATCCTGCTGCTCGGCCGGGTGCTGTTCTCCGTGTTCTTCATCATGTCAGGCTACGGTCATCTGACGAAGTTGGGGATGATGGCGCAGTACGCCGGGAGCCAGGGCGTCCCGATGCCCAAGCTCGGGGTCGGTGTCACGGGTTTGATGCTGCTGGCGGGTGGGTTCAGCATCCTGCTGGGTTTCGAGCCGAGGATCGGCGCATTGTTGCTCGTCGCATTCCTCGTCCCGACGGCGATCGTGATGCACCGCTTCTGGGGCGTGTCAGACCCAATGATGGCACAGAATCAATTCATTCACTTCTGGAAGAACATGACGCTGGCGGGTGCTGCCCTGATCATTTACTACTTCGCGACGGTCTATCCGGGGGCCTGGCCCTACAGCGTCGGACGCTAGGGCCGAGGAGGCGGGACCGGCGCGGGCGCCGCATCCGGCGCCGGCGTGGCGCGGGTCGCGCGGCGGGCGCGGCCCGTCTCGACCGTAACGGGATGCCCGTCGCCAGCGCGACGGATCATGACTGAGCCGTTGATGGTGTTGAGCTTCAGCGTCAGGCCACCCGAGCCGATCGTTCCGCGCACATGGCGCGGGCTGATTCTGCCGGTGGCCTGAAGCGGGAAGTCGGTTTCGACCCGCCCGTTCACGGTCGCGGCGTCGACGACGGCGTTCAGGCCGCTCGGCAGCACGGCGGTGACGGCGCCGTTCACCGTCTGCAGCTCGATGTCGCCGCCCGTCAGGGCATCGATCGCCGCCTCGATGCTGCCGTTGACCGTGTTGGCCCGGACCGGCCCCACGCTCGTATGCACGAGGATCTTGCCGTTCAGGGTGTTCGCGACGACGGGCGCGGCGGCGCCGTCGATGGCCACCTCGCCGTTCATCGTCGAGACGTCGACCTTCACGCCGCGCGGCAGGTGCACGGTGAAGCGCACCGCCACGTCGTTCTTGTGGACGTGGCTCATGTGGTACTCGCCCGCCGCGCCGCAGTGACTCTCGCGCGCGGCCCACACCGCGCAGATCGTCACGCCGCGCTCGCTCGTCACGGGCACCATCTCGACGCTGCCCGGTTCGGAGTTGCGCCAGCTCTTCTCGGTGGTGATCTCGAGCTTGTCCCCGTTACCCTGGACGACCTCCACGGGCCCGTTGGTATTGCGAATCCAGACCTGCTGCGACGGGGTCACGCGGCCGCTCCATTGCCACTGGTCGCCGACCTCGCGGCCCGGGCCGAACAGATCCCCCTCGGGATCGATGTCGAAACCGTTGAACGAGTTGATGGAGCGGAGCGCGCCCCAGGGGACGCCGAGGCCGACGCGCACCTGACTTATCGCCAGGCCGGCGGCGATGACCAAGCCAAAGAGCACGCCGCCGCGGATGATCTCGCGACGCCACGTGCTCAGGAACCGACGGAAGGGTGAAGGCTGGTCGCCCGGCATAGACATAGTAGAAGCTACGGGGGCGTGCCGTGTCAAGTTTCAGCCGCTCAGCTAAGCGTACATTTCGCCGCGGCGGGGTCGAGCGGGGCTGCTTCGACCGTCACGGGGGCCAGCATGCCGCCGTACCAGACCCGGGTGGCCACTTCTGCCGGGGTGGGGGCCGCGGTTTCGGTGGTGCCGGTGACGCGCCGGAGCGTCTCGGCCCGGTTGGCCGTCATGGCGGCTTGGGCGGCGAAGCCGTATCCAAATGTCAGTATCGTCGCAGCGAGAATCGTCAAGCCACGCATCGTGTCCTCCCTGAATTAGCGTCTACGGGCGCTTCAGGGAGTAAGACGCACGAACGTCGGGAAAGGTTGCACGCGCGCGCCCGTTGACCGATTCCGGACGAACTAGCGCTGCGCGAGCAGGAACGGCGGCGGCTCCGCCTCCACCAGATACTCGAACTGGCGCCGGAACTCCTCGAGACTCACGCCCGCGGTGGCGGCGAAGCGCGCCAACTCGTGCGGATCCTCGAAGTCGTCGCGCCGCAGTCGCAGCATGTAACGCCGCGCGATCGCATAGCGCGCCGAGTGGATGTCGACGAGACGGATCTGCGGCCGTCCCGTCGCGGGATCGAGCAGCTGCTCGAACGGGATCGGTACGAAGTGTCCGGCCTGGAGCGAGATGACCACGCCGCTGCCACCCTCGAGCAAGTACTTGGCGGCGCAGTATCCGAGATCGCGCGTGTACTCCATGTCCATCGGAATCGGGTCGGCGCAGCGCAGCTCGTAGCCGATGTTCTTGGCCGCGATGGTCGTCTTGATCCCGAACCCCTTGAGCCGCTTGATGACCTCCGCCTTGAGGATCTCGCCGAGGTTGACCTCGGCGATGCGCACGTTGCCGTGGCTGTCGCGTTCGACCTCTTCGAGGCCCGCCAGGTCCTCGCTGGGGATCCCCAGCACCAGTCCCTCGGCGATCACGGTCACTCCGTCACGGCGCCCGTCGGACAGACGTTTGATAATGGCGCCCGTGAGCGTGTCGACGACGGTCTTGAGGTGAATCGCCCCACCCTCGAATTCTTCGGGGATGAGGGTGAGGCTCGCCCCCGCGGCCTTTCCGATGCCCAACGCCAGGTGGCCCGCCTTGCGGCCCATCGCGATGACGAAGTACCAGCGCGACGTGGTCCTGGCGTCCACCATCAGGTTCTTGACGATCTCCACACCGTAGTGGCGAGCGGTCTGGAACCCGAAGGTGTCCACGTCGGGCGGCAGCGGCAGGTCGTTGTCGATGGTCTTGGGCACGTGCACGACGCGGATCCGCCCCGCCGCTTGCTTGGCGAGCCGCATCGCCGAGTATGCCGTGTCGTCGCCGCCGATGGTGATGAGGTCCGTCGCATTCAGCCGTAACAGCGACACCAACGCGTTCTCGAGCAGCGCGGGATCGGTCGTGGGATTGGCGCGCGAGATGCCGATGTAGGAGCCGCCACGGAAGTGAATGCGGCTGACTTCCTGGATACCGAGCGGCATCACGTGCTCGATGTCGCCTTGCATGACCCATTCGAAGCCATCGCGCAGGCCGAGGACGTCGAGGCCCTCGAGCCGAGCGCGGATCGTGGCCGCGCCGATGACGCTGTTGATGCCGGGCGCGGGCCCGCCGGCCGCGAGGATGGCGAGGGTTCGGCGTTGGGTCATAGGCCGGTAAATCTAGCCGACGCCGCACGGGACCGCGCCGCCGGTTGCGGAGCGAGGTCCCGCCCGTAGTATCCGGTGCCCTAGACGGGAGCAAACATGTCGCAACATGTACATGCGCTGATCGGCGTCGCCGTTGTGCTCGGCTCAGCCGTCGCGCCGCTGGCCGCCCAGCACAGGCTGTGCTTGCGGGCACAGCCCAAACCCGACTGCGCCGCGTTCCTGCTCACCAACGCCGGTAGCTACGTCATGCTGGGCCGAAGCAGTGGCGGCGCGACGCCGTTCCGTGGCGTTCTGGACTATGGATTCATGGTCAACGTCAACACCCGGGACGCGATCGGCGCATCCGTGTTCGCGAGTCTGGACCGGGACGGGTTCGCCGCCGGCCCCGCCATCCGCTACCGCCGCTGGCTCACGCGTTCGGCATCGCTCGAAGTCGCGTTGGGCAAGCCGCTCGCGGGCGACCCGAGCCTGCAGACTGGCGCGGTGTTCGGCCTGGTGAAGTGGAGCCCCAATCACTGGTTTGCGCTCGCGGCGCGGCCGGAGATCGTGCGCCAGCCGGTCTGTGGACCGACGACGTGCGATTACCAATCGCGAGGGCGCGTATCGTTCGGCGCGGAGGCCGGCGCGGTGCCCGGGCTCGTCATCACCGGCGCGACCGGCGCCCTATTCCTGGCGTTCCTCGCTCTTTTGTCAGGGTACAGCGGCGACTAGACGATCACACGCGATGCCCGGGGCAGGACTCGAACCTGCATGGGGTTGCCCCCAAGGGATTTTAAGGCCTCGCCCACTCGGTCACCATCGAACTCCTATAGCGCGAACGACCACTAACGCGGGCACTTACGGAAAAATTACTACCCGCTCGGTCCCCGCGGTGCCCGCTCCGTTGTCATAGCGATTGTCATAGCGACGAGACCCGACTCACGCGAAGACCGGGTGCTGCCGGAGGAACTCCAGGGCGTCCTGGTTGGAGGCTCCTAGCGCGACGAGACGGCCCACGTTGCCTTTCGCGAAGAACGCTTCAACAGGTACCCGCTCCCCCGCCCCGAGCCCGTATGCGGACCCCCACACTAAAGCATCTCCCCTTCGCCGGTCGAGCCCCAGCCGCTTCAGGTTCTCCTCGAGGTAGCCGAACCCAAGGCAGCAGATGACGTCGGCCTGGCCGACGAGCCGCGCCGCCCGGCCGAGCGCCATGTTGTCGCCGCCCCCGCCCTCGTGCATGATCTTGATCGAGTCCCGGATCGCGACCGCGATCCCCGGGAGCTCATCGGCTTGCGGCGGCTCGTAGGGACGCGCGTTAACGCCCCCCACGTACGGCAGCGCGCCGAGCGTGCCGTACACGTGGACGACGGGAATGGCGTTTTGGTGCATGACCTCGCCGGTGCCGTGGTCAATGTGCTTGAGGACCTCGGCGGTGGGCAGGTTAAACGCGTTCTGCAGCGCGATGAACAGGTAGTGCTCGAACGACCGGTCGTAGTTGAACGTCACGACGGCGAGCTTGCTCTGCTTGACGTCGTCGAGGGACGGGCCGAGGTGCGCGAACAGGTACGAGTACCAGCTGGGCGCGAACAGGCTCGCCTCTGACTCGAACGGGGTCAGGAGCGCGGCGATCGCCGTCTTCCCGAGCGGCAGGAACTCGGGCCGGTGCTCCAGGAACACGTCCACCGACGGGCGGCCGGAGCGCTGGAGGGCGTCGCGAAACGCATAGATCTTGCTCGGGTCAAAGCCGCAGACGCGCAGGAGCCGAACTAGCGGCGAGGCCTCGTTAACAAGGCCGTCCACGACGAGGGTGACGAGCTGCCGACCGGAGGGGAACGCCAGGTGCATGCTCGCCCCGGCACCGAGGATGAGGACCGTCCGCCGCTTAATCACGGCTGCCTGAGCTCGCCTCGCCGCGCGCCGCGTTAGCAGCCGCGAGGAATGCCATGAACCGCTCTTCCTCGTCGGGATGGAAGAGCCGAAGGCCCAGCAGCTCCTCTAGCGCCCCCGCGTGGTCCAGGATGTCCCGCCGGTCCTGCGTAAAGAAGGCGCGACAGCCGGTCTTGTACGCGGTATCGAGGTGGCGCGCGTCGCCCTCCGTCTGCTCGCTGATCAGCCCGGCAGGGACATCTCTTACGTTTTCCTTTTCCCGCCTGATGATCTGGCGAATCTGCTCAAACTTCTCGGACCCTTCCATGTCCGTGACCGGGATCGTCATGTCCCAACCGAGCCACGTTGAGTCGGCGGTTACGACCGACGGGGTGGCGAGCTGCACCCCGCTCGGGTTGTGCCCGTCGTAAGGGAACAGCATCAGCACGATTCTGCCTTTACGGCTGAGGTCGGTAAGCCAGGGCCGCATCGCATTGCGCTCGGCGTAAACCTTCACGTCCATGGCAGCGGAGAGAATTCTAAGAGGATTACCGGAACTAATTCTCGCCGTTGTTGAGCCACCAGAGGAAGGCCGCGACCCCGACGAGCGCGACCCCGCCGCGCAGTTGGGGGCTCTTTCGCTCACCGGTCGCGATGAACCAGACGAAGTGTTCGCAGTTGTGGTCGAGGAGGTTGTAGCGAGGGGTTGCTAGGCTCGCCTCTAGCCGGGCGCGCGCGCCAGCCTCGTCGCGGATCGCGCCGATGATCGTCCACTCGGGGCCGAGTCCTTCCACTAGCGTCTCAAACTGGACGGCCGGCGGGGTCTGATGTACGAGCACGACCGCGTTTGGGCGGAAGACGTCCCGCGATTGGAGGAGCCCGAGCCGGTTACCGCTATCGGCGACGGCGTAGTGGTCCACGCTCTTGCGCGCGGACCGCGTCTTCACGACGTAAAGGCCGGGTCTCAGGGTCATACGTGCCTAGGGCAGGTCGCGGTAGAGCTCGATGTCACCGGGCGAGAGGCGGCGCAACTCATGCGCCACCGGCTCCAGCGCAACGGACAGGCCAGTCGAAACGAACAGCACCTCCACGCGCCAGCCCTTCTCGATCGCCTTCTTCAGCGGAGGCATGTAGTCGGCGTCGCCCGCGACCAGCACGATGGTCGACGGACCCTCCGCTTCGTACAAGGTCGCCACCATATCCGTGATGAGGTAGGCATCGTCCTGCTTTGAGCGGTTCTGGCTACCGAGGTACCCGCGCCGGACGGTGAACCCGATGGCGGTCGCGATCTGCCAGAAGCTGTCGTCGTCGGGAATCACGCCGGCGACGTACGCGGTCCCCACACCGCGAGCCTTGCCCTCAGGGTCCCGGGCGGCAGCGAGGAGCAGCCGACCGAAGTCAAACCGATATCCGGGTCCGCGGTGCTGATTAACGATCCCGTAGAAAAGGTTCTGGTCGTCGACGAAAACATGGACCCGGGCGTTGGCGAGCGGCCCGTGCGACGGCGCCGTTCCCGTACGCACAACAGGTGCGGCAGCCTTGGGCACATTGGGCTTGGCTGGTATGGCAGGTCGCGTCTGCACTTTACGTGCGTACTTCGACTTGGACATGGTGCGGAATGTAACGGGGCTAGGCTCGATGTTGCAGGGTACCGCAACGCCGACGTCCCCGCCTACCCCTTAAGCCGTGCGATGGGCGCCGCGGCGTTCAGCCAGAGGCTGAGGGTCGCGGGGCCCCGTTCGTACTTGTCCCGGCCGCTTCGCCACAGCTCGTCCCGCCCGACAGCGGGGAACATCTTGGTCTTTCGCTTCGGCAACGGGCAGCCCATCCGCGACTACGGCGCGGCGTCCCCCGCGCTCGCAGGCCATGAAGCTCACCGGCCACAAGACGGAGGCGGTTTACCGGCGCTACGCGATCGTCTCCGAAGCGGACCTACGCGAGGCCGTGGCCAAACTCGCTCGACTCGCGTAGAAGCGAAGAGCCCGGCTCAGATCGAGTCGGGCTTTTCGTGTGTGCTAGGGCTCCGCGAGCAGTCGGTCGATGTAAGGACCGACGCCAGCTTCGTAGAAGCGGATGGCTTGGTAGAGGTCTGCGAGATCAGAGACGCTCGGGAACGTCCAGATCGTCTCGCCTGCGTGGTCGATCAGCTCAAGCTCGTACTGATACGGAGAAGACACGAATCCGAGCAGCCCCCGTTGCGGGCGGCTATCAATCCAGCGACGAACGCGTAAGCGCTGTCCGTCGTGTTGAGCCTCATACACGTCCTCCCCCGCAGTCTCCAAGATCGCGAGGAGGCCGACCCTCGGGCGCGGCTGGCCGCGGGTCCATTTGATGCGCCCGTCCCTCGTCAGTTTCACGAGCTTCTGGACAGCCTGGGTCCACCGACCCGGATCAGCAGGCGATGGATTCACGGTAGCCACTGGCGATCTCTCCAATCTTGCTCCAGGATGCCGGTGATGAACACCAACTCATCGTAGACCTCCTCCGCTGCTGTCGCGTCGAGATTACCGTTTCGCCGAGCAGCCACCAACTTCCGGACCCGCCGAACCGCTTGCGCTCGACTCGAAAAATACCATCCCACCTTGCCCTCCAACGTCCGCAGCGTGACCTCGATCAGCGGCAGCTGGCGTTGAAACTCTTGCGACGACGCCGCAAAGGTCGTCAGGAACGTGCTTAGCGTGGATCTGTGCTTCACCAACTCTTCCAGCAGCTCACGGCCACGCGCCTTGTACAACATCGTTCGCCGAATCTCGCGAACGATGAAGAAGACGCCGCCGGTAAAGAGGAACGTGACGAGACCAGCGAGGTCAGCGACCTTTGAGATGAGGTCCCAGGGCATGACCCTCAAGATGGCCTGCATCGAGTCACCCAACTAGAACTGGCTCACTTTTGGGTACACTCGCCGGAACGTTCGACGCGCCGTCGCGCGTAACTCGTTGCATTACCGAGTGCCCGGGGCAGGACTCGAACCTGCATGGGGTTGCCCCCAAGGGATTTTAAGTCCCTTGCGTCTACCAGTTTCGCCACCCGGGCCGACTAGGAAGCTAACTTCGGTCGCCCGAGCCGCAGCCCTACCCGGATCGTGAGCCCGCTGAGCTGCTCGAGCCGCCGCGCCGAATCGCGCTCGGGAAAATCATAGCGCTCGAGCGTGTAGAGCACCGCCCCGCTCCACCGGCCGCGCGTCAACTCGAGCCCGGAGCCCGCCGAGACGGCGACGCTCGGGCTCGCGACGCCGCCGCTCACGGAGACGAGCGGCAGGAATGCGCCCCGGAACACCGCGTGCAGCGAGCCCCCGATGAACTCCAGCCGCTCCTCCGCCCCGAGACTGAGGCTGGTCCAGCGTTGCGTCCCGAGCGTCCCCGTGTAGCTACGGACCTGCAGGGCGCCCGTGAAGGCAAGGGACGGACTGGCCAACACGCTGGCACCGAAGCCGACCTCCCCGACATCCCGCGCCTCGGCGTACGCGGTCTTCGGGCTCAGGTGCCCCACGCGCGCCCCCGCGCTTACCTCGAGCCACGGCGTGGCCCGGAACGTGCCCTGCACTCCCGCGACCGGTCCGAAGGCGCGTTGCACGCCGCTCCCCGCGCCCAGGTCCACCCGGTGCTCCATGAGGGACACGCTCGCGGCGGCGGCAGCCCGCTGCTGTGCCGCGGCGGCGCCGGCGCCGAGCGTCACGCCGACGAGGGCGATGAGGTGCTTCATGGACCGAGCCCCGCAGCGGGCGTGATGACGAGCTTTGCCTGCGCGAGCCGCTCCTCGTTCCGCTGCCGAATCGCCGCGTTCCTCTCGGCCCGCTCGGCGCGGATCCGCATGTTGGTGGCGATGTTCTCGGGGATTGCGCGGTTCCGCTGGCCCCGCGCGAATGTCGCGACGCCGACCACCACCCCCACGCCGGCCACGGCGCCCGACAGGACGTGGCCCTCCCCTCCTCCGCCGAGCCTTCCATTCGAGATAATACCTGGGATGAGCAGCGCGCCGGCCGCGACGCCGAGCCCACGCAGCAGATCCCCCCGCGCCGCGGAGCTGGGATGCTGCTCCGGAAACAGCTCGTCGGGCCGCAGGACGGGCAGCGTGTCCTCGAGCGCCATGGTCTCGTGTCGCAGCTCGAAATACACGCGTGCGGTGTCCACGGCGGATCCGAGGCGACTGTGGCCGGCGGCGGTCACCTCGTAGCGCCCGGGCGTGGCGAGCCGGCCGGCCACCAGGCCGTCCCACACCACCTCGCGCAGGCCCGCGTTCGCCCCGTCGAACAGCACCACCGCTTCACCACTCGCGCCGGCGCGCAGCTCGACGCGGAGGTCTGCATCATGCGTGGTAACCACGGCGAACGTCAGCCGCTCTGTGCGCGGATCGATGCGCGCCGGCGCGACGGGCCGCGCCCCCACGGCGAACGCCGCCCGCCGCGCTTCGCCGAACGCCGCGAGCTGCGCCCGCGTGAAGCGCTGCGGATCGAGGTCGACGAAGGGATCGCGTTCGATCGCCGCCCGGAAGTACAACACCGCCGAGTCCGTCATCTGCCCCAGCACGAGCGACGCACCGAGCAGCACATAGGCGTGCACCCGCTGGCCCGGCGTGACTTCGAAAGGCGACGCCGGCGACACGACCTGGCGCAGGATGGGGAGCGCCCGCTCGATGTCGAGCTGGTCGTACAGCTGCTCGGCGCGCGCCAGCAGTTGCTCCGTCCGGGTCTGCGCCGCCGCGGGCTCGGTCCGGAGAGCCAGCACGCCGAGCAGACCGATCAGGACACGGTCCCGCGCCCACTTCACGGCTCTCCCCCTCCTTGTCGCGGCTGCAGGGTGATCTGACCGAGCCACAAGCTCGCGCCCGGCTTCACGACGATCGCCCGCTCGACCGTCCGATAGCCGGGCGCGGTGACGCGCAAGTACCGCGTACCTGCCCGTACGCCGTAGTCGAGCAGCACCCCCTCTCCGACCTGCCGGCCGTCGATGAAGATCAGCGCCGTGGGCGGCGTGGCGCGCAGCCGCACCGTCCCCCTTCCGACCGCGGCGGTCCGGGCGGGTGGGACGCTGGGCGGAACGGAATCGCCGCGCGGCGGCGGTGCCTTGACCCTGTCGGGTACCGTGGCCTGGGGAGGAGTGCCGGCGGTCGTCCGGCCGGCGACCCAGAATCCACGCACCCCGAGCGCCACCAGCATCACGCCTCCGGCCACCATCGCGGCGCGTCGGTATGGCCGCGGCGCGGCCTGGAGCGCGGGGCCGGCGGAGGTGGATCGTGGCTCCGCGAGCGGGGGCAGCGCGCGCGTCGGGATCTTCGCGATCGTCGATCCGAGCGCCAGGAGGCGGATCGCCGCATCGGCCTCGCGTTGCTCCGTCTGAAAGAACGGGATCGTCTCGATCACGGCGAGCATCTCGCGCGTGGTGGGAAAGCGCTGGTCGGGGTCCTTGGCCATGGCGCGGTACACGAGCTTCACGAGCGGGGCCGGCACTCCCTCCCGCGCGGCCCGCAGGTCGGGGACGGGCGTATAGCAATGATGCTGCAACAGTCCCGGCAGGCTATCGGCATTGAACGGCAGCGTCCCCGTGAGCATCTGAAAGGCGACCACGCCGAGCGAGTATTGGTCGCTCTGCGGATCCCCGCGGCGGCCCAGGCACTGCTCCGGACTCATGAACCACGGCGTGCCGAGCACCGTGCCCGCCTCGGTGAAGCCCCCGTCCGAGAGCCGGCGCGCGATGCCGTAGTCCGAAACCAGCATCCGGCCGTCGCGCTCGACGAGGATGTTGGCGCCCTTGATGTCGCGATGCACGATCTCGTGCTCGTGGGCATAGGCGAGGGCGGCCGCCACGCCGCGCAGCACGCTCAACACGACGGGGATCGGCAGGGCGCCCTGGGCCGCGATGATCGAATCGAGGTCGCGGCCATCGACGAACCGCTGGGCGATGTAGAACAATCCGCCCACCTGCCCGACGCGGTACACCGGCACGATGTTGGGGTGGTCGAGGGCGGCGGCCATGCGCGCCTCGCGCTTGAAGCGCTCCCCCGCGGCAGAGGAGAGCGTCATCTCCGGAGGCAGCACCTTCAGGGCCACGGCGCGATGCAGCTCGCGCTCGGTGGCGTGATACACCACGGCCATCCCGCCGCGGCCCAGCTCACGGTGCACGTCGTATTCCGCGCCGAGCACCTGACGCACGTACACCAGGAGCTCTTGCTCCGGGGGAATCTCGATGCGGATCGTCTGCGCGTTCGGATCGCTGACCGTGGCCCCGCAGCCGGTGCACCGGCGCACGTCCGGGGCCAGGTCCGCGCCGCACTCCCGGCAGGTCCTCACGTGCCCGTGGCGGTGAACGTCACGTCGGTAGAGGGAGGGAGACCCGCTGCGGCGGCCGTCACGACATTCGGGCCTGGGGCCACCCCAAGGGTCAGCGTGGTCTCCGCCAAGCCGCTCGCGTTGCTTGTGACCGTCACCTGCGTCGGCCCGCCGAGGCCGAACGTGCCGCCGCCGCCGGCAACCGTGAAGGTGACCGAGACCCCCGCGACCGGGCGCCCGTCGGCGTCCACGACACGCACGGTGAACGCTTCGGGCAGCGTCGTGCCGCCCAGGGCCGTCTGCCCGTCGCCGCGGATCCGCCGCTGGGCCACGGCGCTGCCGCCGGGGTAGTGCGGCGCGGACTCGAGGGTGTCGGCGGTGATCTTGCCCGCCGCGCTGTCGCCCGTGGCGGCGGGCGCCACGTCCCGGCGCGGCCCCCGCGCATCGCCCCACCAGTTGGGTTGTACGGGGATTCCTCCCCCCGACCCGACCTCGTTCCAGGCACCGGCCACGTCGTTGTCCGCGATGTCGTTGTGCCGTCCCGTAAAGCTGCCCACCGGCCCGATCCGGATTCCGCGGACGTTGCGTGCCACGAGGTTCGAGTCCACCCGGGCGGTAAAGGCGGTGACGCGCACGCCGGCGTTGAAGCGGTGATCCACGATCACATTCCCCGCGATCGTGACCGTCCCCGCGGCGATCTGGAGCGCCGCCACCGCGGTATCCGTGCCGCCACCGAACCCCGCCCCTGAGATGCTGTCCCCGCGGGCGGTGAAGGATGACGTGAGGGACGTTCCGACGAGGTTTACGGCGGCGCGGCTGCCGCGGAACACCGATCCGGTCACGCTCAGGATGCCGCCGGCACCGGCGCCCGTAACCTGGATCGCGTACGGGACGGCCGACGTGCAGCTCTCGAACCGGCTCGCGCTGATGCTGATGGTCAAGCTGGAATCGCCCCGCACGCACGCTCCCTGCAGGGGATTGATCACCGTGTCCGCCACCAGCGTCAACCTGTCGCTCTCCACGGCGTGCAGGCCGGTGAGCGGACTGTCGATCCGCGTCCCCTGCACCAAAACCTTGGAACGCCGCAGCCGGACGCCGTCGCGCCCCCCGACGATGCGGTTGTTCAGCGCCTGGGCGCCGAACACGGTGGAATCGGTGGGATTCACGACATCGACGAAGCGCATTGCGTTCATCGGTGAGCCCGCCGCCCCCGTGGTGTCGCGGAAGGTGTTGTCCCGCACCAAGTGTTGCCGAGACGACTGCAGCAGCAGCGCCGCCCATTCGTACAGCACGCCGCCATCGAACACCTCGCCGTTCAGCCCGAGGGGCCGAGTGTCGAAGGCATTGGAGTCCACGACGGCCCCGTTGCCGCCCTGGATGACGACGAGCTGCTGCCGTCCCGCGAGAGTATCACCCACAATCATGGTGCCGGGGCTCGAGTCCGCCAAGATCGCCGGCCCCTGCGTGCCCAAAACGACGCTGCCGTGGACACGCGCGTTGGTCTCTCGCAACAGGCGGATGCCGGCCCCGGGCTCCTCGCCGGCCACACTATCCACGGTGTGCACCGTCACCTGGTCGACGGTATCGGCCGCACCGTCGCGCAACCGGATGCCGTAGCCCCGGACGTTCCGCACTTCCACCCGGCTCACGAGGGCGCCCGAGACGGAGCTGTCGACCGCGATGCCGCGCCCGATCCGCCCACCGACGGTGCCCGGCGGATTCACGAACACGTCGGCGATGTCGACGTCCGAGTGGACCGCTTGAATAGCGGGCCCGTCGATCGTGTGCTGGATCGCCAGGTTCCTGATGACCACCTGGGCAATCGTACGCGCGAGAATGCCGGCCGAGCCGGAGTCGTGCGAGAGCAGCGGCAGTAGCAGCGGATCCCGGTTGCTCGCGACGAACGCCGTATCGTCGCCCAACAGGGTCACGCGGCGCGTCAGCGCGACCATCTCGGAGTACTCCTGGGCGCCCTTGCGGACGAACACGGTGTCGTTGGCGTCGGCGGCGAGCACGCCATCCTGAATCCTGGCGTATGGGCGTCGCCGTGTGCCCACGCGCACCGGCGTGACGACGCCGTTGTCCACGTACAGCAGCGTCGGATTGCGGACGACGAGATCGAGGGTGGCGGCGAACGTGTCCGCGGCCGCCACTATCGACGTGGTGCCGAAGCCCAGCGAGGTGACCAGCCCCGCGCTCGACACACCCGCGACGCTGCCGTTGGTCGAGGTCCAGGCGATCGCGTAGCCCGGGATCGGGGCCCCGCGGGCGTTGCGCACCGTGGCGGCGTACGGGATCTGCTGGCCCAAGGCGGTCATGGTGTCGCGCGTGACGTCGAGGACGATCGACGCCGCACGATTCGGGGAATGAATCAAGACCGAATCGCGCAGGCCGACGTCGAACGGACTGGTGGCGCGCACCACGGCCGTGCCCGTATCCAGCGCGATGACGAGGCCCAGCGTGGTCACGCGGGCCACGAGGGGCGCGTTGCTGGTCCATGTGACCGAGGAGCGCGGCAGGACGTCGCCACGCTTGTTCCGGATGTCCACCGGCAGCGGCAGCGAGTCGTTCAGGCTCGCGAGCACGACGCTGTCGGGCAGGATGGAGATCGTCACGGGCACGTTGAGTACCCGCACACGTGACGTATCGGCGAGAGGCGCAACGGCGGCGACAATGCGCGCCGTGCCCACGCCGCGGGCGATCACCCGGCCAGAGTCGGTGACCGTCGCCAACGCGGTGTCGGGCGTGCTCCACATGACTGTAGCGCCCGAGATCCGATCGCCGTGACTATTGCGCGCGTCCGCCACGAAACCCACCGTGTCGCCCAGGTTCAGGATCGTCGCGGTATCGGGCGTCAACACGAGCGAGGCTGCGTCGTTGCGCACCGTCACCACCACGGTGGCAGCCGCGCCGTCGAGCAACGCCAGGACCTGGGCCGTTCCCAGTGCCAGCCCCGTGACGACACCCACGGGACTCACCCGCACCACGCCCAGCGTGTCCGTGGTCGCAAATCTCGGGTCGCCGTTCACCACCCTGTTCCCCAGCGAGTCCACGCCGTACGCCCCGAAGATGAGGCTATCGCCCAGAGCGGTGATCGGCGGAAAGGTGCTGGGAAAGATCACGACATGCCTCGCCCGCTGGTCCACGACGACGCGCAGGCTATCCACCACGGTGGCGCTGCGGGCCCGCACGTACGTCGTGTCGTTGGCGCCGGCGGTCACGCCTCCGGCGGTGTCGACGCTTGCGATATTGGCGTTGACGCTCTGCCAGCTGACCGCGACTCCGGCGATCGGGCTGCCGCCCGCGTCCAACGCGGTCGCGGCGACGCCCGCTCGCGCTCCCAGCGCGTCGAAGAACAGACCGGGCGGGGTGAACGTGAAACGGGCGAGGCGCTGCCGCACGACGACCATCGCCGTGGCGGTGCCGCGGTCGACCATCGCACTAACCGTCGCTGTGCCATTGCGGTGGGCGACGACCCGGTGCGACCCGGCGGCCACCGACGCCACCGTCGTGTCGGAAGACGCCCATGTCACGGGAGCCCCGGGGAGCGGGTTCCCGGTCGCGTCGAATGCCGTGGCGACGAACGGGGCGGTCGAGTCGCCCAGACTCCAGAGCGTATCGGTCGTCCGGTCGAGCGCGACGCTCCCCACCACGATACGGAGCGTCTTGATGTCGGTCGATGCCGGGCTCGGCCCGAGTGCGCTCTCCAACCGCATCGTGAGCCGCGCCGTCCCCCAGTGGAGGGCGACCAGGGAGTCGCCCCCGGCGGTCACCGCGAGGATCGTCGGATCGAGAGACGTGAGCAGGAGACGGGGGTGAGGGAGAGGCTCCCCGTTCACCTCGACGACGATATCGGGCGCAACCTTGGCCCCGACGACGAGGACGCTGTCGGCGCCGAACTGAAAGCGAACGAGCGTGCGCCCAGGCGAGCCGACGACGTCGGCCAGCCCACAGGCCACCACGAATAGCGAGGCCGCAACGCCGGCGAGCGTCGAGCGGGAGCAGGGCACAGTAATACCATGGGTTGCGGGCGCGCCCCAAGGTGTGCGTGGCGTCGCCACGGGGCAAGAGCCCACGTCACACAGGTCGGATCCGCTCGACCCGAGCACCACCGGACGCCGTGACGGCCACGATGCGCGGCTCCCTGCCGTACGCCTTGGCGAAGGCCCGGGTCACGGCATTGGTGACGCGTGTCACGTTCCCCTTGCCCTTCCCCACCAGGACCAGCGCCGCTCCACCCCACCCCGCCCCGGTGAGCCGCGCGCCGAGCGCCCCGGCCCGTTTCGCGGCCGCAACCACCGTGTCGAGCTCCGGAGCGCTGCACTCATAGAGCCGGCGACATGACTCGTGCGACTCGTAGAGCAGCTGCCCGAAGCGCTTCAAGTGCCCCTGCTTCAGGAGCTGCGCGGCGAAGCGCGTCCGCGCCGTCTCCCCCACCACGTGAAGTGCCCGCGACTTGAATGGATCCTTCAGCGCCTTCTTCAGGCGGGCCAGCCACGCGGCGGGCCAGCTCGCGAGCCATACCAGTTCCGGAAGATCGAGCTTCAGTCGTCTGACCGCGGCTTCACACTCGGCGCGGCGCTCGTTCAGGGCCCCCGCCCGGAGATCGTGCCGCACTCCCGTGTCCACCAGAATGACCTGACCCCTGAACGGGATGTGATGTGCCTCGAGCGAGGCGCATTCGAGCAGCAGCGCGTGACCTGACTTCCCGAGCGCGGCAATCGTCTGATCCATCACCCCGCAGCGCACGCCCACATGGTCGTGCTCGGCGCGGAAGGCGACCCCCGCGATCTGGCGACCACTGAGCTTGGCGTCCGCCGCGGCCACAAGCGCCTGCGTCGCTGCGACCGTGAGCGCCGCCGATGACGAGACGCCGGCCCCGATGGGGACGTCCGACGCGACGGCTACGCGCGCGCCTCCGCCAGAGGGCAGCGCGTCTGCCGCCCACAGCTCGCGCAGCACTCCCCCCAGGTAAGCGGTCCAGCCCCCCGCCAGGTGGTCCCGCCACTGGACGCGCGTCAACTCGCCGTCTCGAGTCGAGACGGCCTCGAGTATTCCTTCTTCACCCGGGCCAACCGCAACCGTCGTCCGTGCCGCGATCGCGATCGGCAGCACCGGACCACCGTTGTAATCGGTGTGCTCCCCGATCAAGTTGACCCGACCCGGCGCCGACGCCGCCGCACGGGGTGGCGCGCCGAAGGTTTTGTGAAACAGAGCTATCGCGGGGTGTGGCATTGGTTTGACAAGGGTTGGAGGCAATGCTACCGTATGCCAGCCGGTTTCACCATCTCCCCATTCGCTCTTCGGAGACACACGTATGCGGCGGTTTGCGTTCTTGCTGTGCGCCGGAGTCCCCTCGCTCGCTGCCGCCCAGGGTTTCGGCGTCTACGAGCACAATACCTGTGCGATGGCCCGCGCGGGCGTCACGGCGGCCAGTCCCTGCGCCGATGGATCCGCGATCTTCTTCAGCCCCGCGGGGCTGGCCGGTCTGTCGGGCAGTCACTTCAGCCTCGGCGTCACCCTGATCGGGGCGCAAGGCAACTTCACCGACGATTTCCTCGCCGAGAAGACGGCCCTCAATAACCCAGTCATTCCGGTCCCGAACGGCTATCTGACGCACGCCTTCTCCCCCAAGCTGACCGCCGGCATCGGCCTCTTTGCGCCGTATGGTCTCGAGACCAAGTGGCCGACCGCCAACTTCGAGGGGCGGTTCGTGGGTTACAACACGGACATCCGCTCGATCTACATCCAGCCGACGATCGGCTATCAGGTGCATCCCCGGCTCAAGGTGGGGCTCGGGTTCGCGTACATCACGAGCCGGCTGGAGCTGCACCAGCGGGCGGACTTCTCGACCCAGCGCGTCCCGGGACAGCCGTTCACGTTCGCGTCCCTGGGCATCCCGACCGGCACCGACTTCGCCGATGCCGAGCTGAAGGCGACCGGCACGGGCTTCTCCGTCAACTTCGGCGGCATTCTGAAGATCAGCGATCGGTTCTCGATCGGCGGGCACTGGATGACGCGTAAGACGATCAAGTACGACGGTACCGCCGCATTCACGCAGCTGCTGACAGGCCTGATCCTCCCGCCCAACAATCCGTTGAATCCCGTCCTGGGACTGCCGCCCAGCGCTCCCTTGCCGGTGGACGCGCTCACGGCGCCGCAGTTCCTCCCCGACAGCGCGCTCTCTAACGGCGCCGTGTCCACCTCCATCACGATGCCACCCCAGGGCACGCTCGGCTTCGCCTACCGGGCGACGGAGAATTGGACGCTGATGGCCGATTACCAGCTGGTGGTCTGGGGTTGGTTCAATACGGTGGCGATCAACTTCGCGAATCCCAAGACGCCGGACATCACGCTGCAGCCGCAGAACAAGGACACGCACGGATTCCGCTTCGGTTCCGAGTATCAGTATTCGCCCAAGGTGTTGCTGCGCGCCGGCTACCTGTACCACACGGGAGCGTCGCCCGCCAACTTCGTGACGCCGCTGCTCCCGGAAGGCTCGCGCAACGAGTTCACGCTCGGGGGCGGAGTCGACCTGACGCCCAAGCTGCACGCGGATCTCGCGTATCAGTACATCAAGCAGAACGACCGCCGCGGCCTGGTCAACATCAACGCCGGCGATACCGGCGTCTATCACTTCACGGCGCATCTGTTCGGCGCCGGCCTGTCGTACACTTTCTGAGGAACGGCGACCCATGACACGGACGACCCAGCTCTTCGCGGCCGCCGCCCTCGGCATCGTGTTCGGCGTTTCGGCCTGCCACCAGGACGAACTGTTCCGGCCGACGAGCTTCATCGCGATCGATCCGCTGTTCGATCGTTACGTCTCGATGGGCAACTCGATCACGGCGGGGTTCCAGTCGGCGGGCATTAACGACAGCACGCAGCGACAGGCGTATCCAGTCCTGCTCGCGACGGCGATGCACTCTCCGTTCTTCGCGCCGCTCATGAACCGGCCCGGGTGCCCGCCGCCGTTCACGAACGTGTTCACACAGGCCCGGGTGGGCGGCGGCACGCCCACGATCTGCTTGCTGCGCAAGCCGCTCTCCACGCCGCCTCCGTTTATCAGCAACACGGCCGTGCCCGGCGCCGAGGTCCTCGACATCTACAACAACCTCGATACCGCATCGAACCCGAATACGCTGACGACGATGTTCCTGGGTGGCATGACCCAGACCCAAATGATGCAGCGTGCCCAACCGACGTTCGTATCGATCTGGATCGGCAACAACGACGTGCTCGGCGCGGCGACGAGCTCGACCAACGGCGGCGACACTACGAAGATCACGCCGGTGGCCTTGTTCCAGACGCGGTCGGCCGCGGCGTTCGACTCGATCGCGGCCGTGAAACCGCGCGGGGCGGTGGTGATCGGCGTGGCGAACGTCACGCTGATCCCGTTCTTCTCGCGGGGGGCGGTCTATTGGGCGATCAAGAACGGTTTGGTCCCGGGGGCGGCCTTCCCACCGACCATGACCGTGGACAACAACTGCGCGCCGATCGCCACCCTCATCCCCGGGGCGCGCGGCGACTCGACGCTGGTGCCGTTCCCCTACGGCGCCCTGCTGCTCGGCACGGCGCAGGCGGGCGGTCCCGCGACGCTCAGCTGCTCCGACACCGTGCCGCGCGTGGTCGTCCCGGCGGAGCTGCGCCGGCTGGTCGCGACGGTGACGGCGTACAACGCGTTCGATTCCGCGCAGGCAACGACGCGCGGGTGGGCGTGGGTCAATCCGAATCCGCTGCTGGCGGCGCTTGCAACCGACACGGCGCAGGTGCGCGCCTTCCCCTACTTCCCGCAGGGGAACGCCGGCGACACGGTCGCCGTGCGGCGGCCGTTCGGGCGCGCCTTCTCGCTCGACGCGGTGCACCCCAGTGCCGCCACTCACAAGACGATCGCCAACGCGCTGGCCACGGCGATCAACGCCAAGTACGGCACGCACATCCCCGCGATCCCCTGACGCGAACCCCGAAGCGCGGGCGGTGTAACGCAAGCGGCACCCGGCCTAGCCCGGGTGCCGTTCTGCTAATGCGAAGCCACTACCTCCTCCTGGTCCTCCTCATCCCCGGGCTGTCGCCAGGGGTCAGCCCGTCTCCACTCGCGGCGCAGGCGGTGCCGCGCACCGACGGCCCGCGCGCCGGGACGCTGCGCGTGACGTTCGACCCGCGCGTCGAGACGTGGGACGCGCAGTTCTACCACGGGCGGCGCACGACCCTCGGCGCGCCGTTCAGCGGCGACTCGACGGACGTGTGGTTCCCGTCCGTCACGCGTCTCGAGCGGGACGTGCGCGCCGTCACCGGCCTCGGTGGCTACGTGGCGACGCTGGGCCGTCAAGTTCTCGCGATCCGTGCCGAGCGCCGCGTCACCCCGATCGGCCTCGAGTTCGGCATCACGAACCGGCTGTCCCTCGGGGTCGTCGTTCCGCTGGTGCGCGTCGACGTGGCCGAGGGCTTCCGGGTCAGCCCGCCCGGCTCGAATCTCGGTGCCCTGGTCCCCGCCGACTCGAGCCGCTACGGCACGTTCTTCGGTCATCTCGACGCGGCGCTGGCGGCGCTGAGCGACAGCATCGCTGCGGGCGCCTACGGGTGCCCCGTGGCACCGGCGTGCCAACGCGCCCAGACACTGCAATCGCAGGCGCAGACGCTCCGCGACGCGTTGCATCGCGCCGTGTACGGCACCGTGGACACAACCGCCCTGTACCTGCCGCTCCTGACCTCGGAGGCGGGCCAGAGCATTGCGGCGATCGTCTCGGGGTTGGAGCGGGCACTCGCCGACACGTTCGGCGTCGCGCAGTTCTCGCGCGACACCTTCCGGCTTCCCACCGCGCCGGTAACGGCCGCGGTGCTGGACAGCGTGCTCGAGGAACGACTGACCTCGGCCGGCCTCTCCCCCTTCGGCGGCACCACAGCCAGACGCGTGCGTTACTTCGCGGGCGATGCCGAGGTGACGGCGAGGTATCGATTCCTCGTCGCCGGCAACTGGGCGGCCGCGGCGACGCTGCTCGTTCGGCTGCCGACGGGTCACCAGGATTCGCCCAACGATGCGTTCGACGTGGCCACCGGCGACCACCAAACCGACATCGAGCTGAGCGTGGTCCAGGAGGCGACGCTATGGCGCCGCCTGTGGCTCAACCTCTCGCTGCGCGCGGGACGGCAACGCCCCGGCACGCGGGAGCGCCGCGTGGCGCCGCAGGACGTGTGGCTCGTGCCGAGCACGGCGCTCGCAACGCTCAGTTGGGATCCTGGGGACTACGTCGGCGTGGACTTTGCTCCGCTACTGCAACTCGGGCAACATCTCGGCGCGGGCGTGACACTCGGCTACTTCACCAAGGGGCGGGACCACTACACGTTCGCTTCTACGGCTGACTCGCTCGACTTGGCCACGCGGCTCGGGGCGCCCCGCTCAGCCAACGTGCTCGACGCGGGGACGTCGCAACGGCGGCTGCGCCTGGGCGCGGCAGTGACCTATGTGGGGCCCGGCGTGGAGGGTGGACTCTCGTTCGAGCAGACGGTCAGCGGCTACGGCGGGCTGATCCCGGTGGCGACGGTGCTGCGCTTCGTGATGCGGACCTCGCACTGGCCGTTCTGAGCAGCTCGGCGGCGTGCCGCAACGCCGTCTCCATGTCGGGGTCCCCCAGCATCCGCGCAATTTCCTTCACCCTCCCCTCGCCCTCGACCACCTCGACATCGCTCGTCGCCACGCCGCTTTTCTTCCCCTTCGCAACCCTGAGGTGGTGGTCGGCGTAGGCGGCGATCTGCGGCAGGTGCGTGATCACCAGGGCCTGCCGATCCTTCCCCGCGACGCGCCCCAGCGCCTCGCCCACCCGAACCCCAACCTCACCGCCGATGCCCTGATCGACTTCGTCAAACACGAGCGTCGGCACTGCGTCGTGCGCGGAGAGCACGACTTTCAGCGCCAGCATGAGACGCGACAGCTCGCCGCCTGATGCGACGCGGGCCAGGGGGCGCGGTCCCATCCCAACATTCAGCTCGACCTGGAAGACCACACCCTCGGCACCATCGCCCTTGGGAGAAGGGAGAAGGGAGAAGGACGTTTCGAAGCGTCCACCCGGCATACCGAGCGCGGGGAGCAACTCATTGACAGCGCGGGAGAGCGTGCCCGCTCCCGCCTTGCGCTTCTTCGTCAGCGCCGCGCAGGCTTGGGCGAACTCCGTGGCGGCATTCGCACGGTCGTCGGCGAGGTTGCGTAGGTCGAGGTCCGCTGTGTCGAGCAGCTCGAGCTCACGCGCCGAGGAGTCGCGGGTCGCGAGGATGTCGGGGATCGAGGGGCCGTATTTCTGCTGCAAGCGGAACAGCAGGTCGCGCCGCTGCTCGACCGCCGCGAGGCGCGCGGGATCGGCCTCGATGCTCGAGGCGTAGTCGCGGGCCGTCTCGGCAAGCTCCTGGGCGTTGGCCGACGCGGCGTCGAGCAGCTCCTGCCACTGCCCGACCGATGGATCGACCTTGACGAGCGCGGCGAGGATCTTGTGTGCGCGCGCGAGGCCGGTCGAGCCCACGGTCTCCTCCAGCTCGCGCGCCAGCCGGCCTAGCTCGTCAGCGTGGGCGAGACGCTTCGCCTCGGTCTCGAGCGCATCGTCCTCGCCCACCTTCGGGGCCGCCTTCTCGATCTCCTGCACGACGTGCCGCAGGTAGTCCGCCTTGCGGCGGACTTCGTCTTGTCGGGCCGAAAGCTCCGTCTCGCGCTGCTCGAGATCCCGCAGCCGTTGGTGCGCATCCCGCACGGCGACGCGCTCGACTTGGGCGCCCGCGTACGCGTCGAGGATGTCGCGCTGCGCGTCGGGACGCAGCAACGATTGGGTGTCGTGCTGGCCGTGCAGGTCGACGAGTCGAGCGCCGATCTCGGCAAGCATGCCCACAGTTGCTGGGGACCCGTTGACCCACACCCGCGACCGTCCCTCCTTCGTCACCTCGCGCTTCACCACCAGCACACCATCCTCGACATCCTGCACACCCTCGAACGCGGCCTCAATGACCGTCTTCTCGGCGCCGGGGCGCACCATCTCCGCCGATGCCCGTTCGCCGAGCAGCAGAGCGAGGGCGTCCACGAGCATGGACTTCCCCGCGCCGGTCTCACCGGTGAGGACGTTGAGGCCTGGCTGGAGGGGAAGCGTGACGTCGGCGATGACGGCGAGATCGCGAACGCGTAACTCTCTGAGCACTACTTGCGCGTCCGATCACTCAGGTCGCCCCAGTGCAGCTTCCGGCGCAGGCGCTTGAAGAAACTTTCGGGACCGAGCCGAATCAGCAGGATGGGACGTTCCGCACGACGGACCTCGAGTCGATCACCCGGCTGGATGGGCGTCCCCACCTGCCCGTCGAAGGAGACGAGCACCTCGTCGGTCCAGGGCGGAATCGGCTGGATCGTCACGACGGCCGTCGCCGCCAGGACGAGGGGCCGCACGGCCAGGGTGTGGGGGCAGATGGCGGTGACCACAATGGCATCAACCGTCGGCACAACGATTGGTCCGCCCGCGGACATCGAGTACGCCGTGGAGCCGGTGGGCGTGCTGACGATGATGCCGTCCGCCGAGTACTGGGCGACCTCGTCCCCATCGACCGACACCTTGAGCCGCACCACGCGCGCCACCCCGCCTTTGTGCACGACGACGTCATTGAGCACGAGCGGCTCGACTCGACCGCCCCCCCCCTTCGCGCCCTTCCCGACGATCGCGGATTGCAGGGCCAGCCGCGGTTCGGTCGCGTACGCCTGGCGAGCTACGGCATCGAGCGCCCATTCGAGGGTGTCGGGTCCCGCCGTCGTGAGAAACCCGACGCGGCCGAGATTGACACCGAGAATCGGCGTGTTGGCGCCACCGAGGAGCCGGGCGCCGCGCAGCAGGGTGCCGTCGCCGCCGAGCGTGATGAGGCAGTCCAAGTCCTCGGCTGCTGCCTGGCTGAGGGGCGCCACCGTGCCATCGCCCGTGGGCCACAGCGACTGGATGAGCTCTTCGGTAAAGAGGTTGAGCCCAACGCGCGCCGCCTTCTGTTGCAGCGTCGCGAGGAAAGCGCCGAGATCCGGGTAGTTGGGGTTACCGACGACCCCGACGTTCATCGCGGGCTGAGCGACTCTTCGGCGGCGAGGGCACGGATGCGGGCTTCGATGCCGGCGCCGGTGAGGCCGACCTCGGCGAGCTGCTGCGCGCGCGGCGCGTGCTCGTAGGTGCGGTCGGGGACGCCCAGGGCCACGACCCGGACGTCCGGCGCCGTGGTCTGCACGAGCCCCGCGAGCGCGGCGCCGAACCCGTTCACGACGGTGCCGTCCTCGACGGTGACGAGCAGCTTGTGATCGCGCACGACGGCGTCGAGCATCTCGCGATCCATCGGCTTCAGGAAGCGGGCGTTGACCAGCGTGGCGTTGAGCGCTTCGGCCGCTTCGAACGCCGGCTTGCACATCACGCCGACAGCGAGAATCGCACAGTCCTTGCCCTTGCGGAGCAGCTCCCACGTCCCGTACGGGATCGTCGCGACCTCGGCGGCCGGCGGAGCCTCCGCCGGCGCCTTGTCGCGCGGGTAGCGCAGCGAGAACGGCCCGTCCTCGTGCGCCAGCGCGCAGCGCAGCAGCCCGATCAGCTCCGCGCCGTCCTTCGGCGCGGTGACGGTCATGTGCGGCACCGCCAGCATGTAGGCGATGTCGTAGAGACCCATGTGCGTCTGCCCGTCCTCCCCCACCATCCCGGCGCGGTCCATGCAGAAGATCACCGGCAACTTCTGAATCGCGACGTCGTGGATAATCGAGTCATAGGCACGTTGCAGGAACGTGGAATAGATGGTGACGATCGGCCTGACGCCCTGCGTGGCCAGCCCAGCGGCGAACGTGGTGGCGTGCCCCTCGGCGATGCCGACGTCGAAGAAGCGCTCCGGCCACTTCTTCTGGAAGATGTTCGTCCCGGTGCCCGACGGCATCGCCGCCGTGATCGCGACGAAGCCGGGATTCTCGGCGGCCAGCTGCGTGATCGCATCGCCGAAGATCTTGGTCCACTGCGGCGGACCGGCGGTGGCCGGCTTGAGCTTGCCGGTGACCGGATCGTACGGGGCGCGTGCATGATACTTCTCGAGGTCGGGCTCGGGGAGCGGGAAGCCTTTGCCCTTCTCGCTGATCACGTGTACGACGCGCGGTCCCTTGAGCGTCTTGACGATGTCGAAGGTCTGGATCAGCTGCTCGACGTTGTGCGCGTTGATCGGGCCGAAATAGCGAAACCCGAGCTCCTCGAACAGCATCCCCGGCGACCAGAGGTTCTTGATGCTCTCCTCGACGCTCTTGGCGAACTCGACGAGCTTCGGGCCCCCGACGACGTGCGACGTCTTCTCGATCATCCCCTTCACCCACTCGCGCAGCCGCACCGTCACCGGGTTGGCGATGATCGACCCCAGGTACTTGTTGATCGCGCCGACGTTGGGAGCGATCGACATGCCGTTGTCGTTCAGGACCAGAATGATGTCGCGCCCCGAATGGCCGGCGTTGTTCATGGCTTCGTACGGCAATCCGCACGTCATCGCCCCATCGCCCACCACGGCGACGACTTTGAAGTCCTCGCCCTTCAGGTCGCGCGCGGTCGCCATCCCGAACGCCGCCGACAGGGCCGTGCCGGCGTGGCCCGCCCCGAACTGGTCGTGCTCGCTCTCGGAGCGACGCAGAAACCCCGACAGGCCGCCGGGCTGGCGCAGCGTCGCGAGGCGGTCGTTGCGACCCGTGAGGATCTTCCACGGGTACCCCTGGTGCCCGACGTCCCAGACGATCTTGTCGCGCGGCGAATCGAAGGCCCAGCACAGCGCCACCGTCAGCTCCACGACGCCCAACCCCGCGCCGATGTGGCCGCCGGTCTGCGAGACGACGTCGATCAGGCGCTGGCGCACCTCGTCGGCGAGCTTCTGCAGGTCCGCCCGGGGCAGCTTCTTGACGTCGTCGGGACCGCGAATCGCATCCAGGTAGGGCACGGTTTAGTTCGGCCTCGTCACGATGTAGTGCGCCAGCTCCACCAACGTAGGGGAAACTAACCCCGTCTGCCGCAGCTGGTCTACCGCCTGCGCCGCGAGCCGCTCCGCCTCGGCGCGGGCGGCGCCCACGCCGAGCAGCGTCACGAACGTCGCTTTGGCGCGTGCCGCGTCCTTGCCGGCGGTCTTGCCGAGCTGGTCGGAGGTGGCGGTGGCGTCGAGCACATCGTCGGCGATCTGAAAGGCCAGGCCGATCGCCTGGCCGTACGCCCGCAGCGCCTCGACGTGGCCCTGCGGCGCGTCCTCCCCCGCCGCGAGCCCGCCGATCACGCACGACGCGGCGATCAACGCGCCCGTCTTGCGGCGATGCACCTCGGCGAGCTGCGCGACCGGCAGGGTCTTCGCCTCCGCCTCGAGATCCAGCGCCTGCCCGCCGATCATCCCACCGGCTCCCGCCGCGCGGAACAGCTCCAGCGCGATCTCCCGCCGCCGACTCTGCGACAGCCGCAGCGCGTCGAGCCCGTGGGCCAGCACGCGGGCGGCGAGCGCGACCATCTGGTAACCGGCGCGGGTCGCCCTCGGCACGTCGAACGCCCGGTGCGCCGTGGGCCGGCCGCGCCGCAGATCGTCGTCGTCCATGCAGGGCAGATCGTCGTGCACCAGGGAGTAGGCGTGCACGACCTCCACGGCGGCCGCGAGCTCCGCGACCCCTTCCCCGCCCATCCCTCCCAGCGCTTCGTGCGCCGCAAAGACGAGCGTCGGGCGCAGCCGCTTGCCTTCGCCGAGGAGACTGTAGCGGATGACGGCGTCGCCCCGCTCGGCCCACACCTCGAGCACCGCATCCACGCGAGCGCGGGCGTCGGCGAGATAGGCCCTAACGGCCTGAGCCTTCACCCTTGAGCGCTTTCTTGACCTTGACCTCCGCGTGGGTGAGCTGCTCGCGCGCGGCGCGCAGCCGCTCGACGCCTTCCTCGAACAGCTTGAGGGCCTCGTCGAGATCGAGATCCTCGGCCTCGAGTCGCCGCACGATCGCCTCGAGGCGCTCCAGCTGCTCACCGAACCCGGGCATCGACCTCTCCGTCGGTTACGCGCAGCGTGAACTCCCGTCCCGGGGGGAACTGTTTGACTTGCTTCAGGACGCGGCCTGATTCGTCACGGGCCACGGCGTAGCCGCGGGCGAGCACCTTCAACGGGCTGAGAGCGTCGAGGCGTGCGCCGTGCGCCGTGAGCAGTGCGCCGGACTGCTCCAGCCGCCATTGCATCGCGCCGCTCAGGCGGTCGGCCGTCCGGTCGAGACGGTCCACCACACGTTGCGAGCGCTGCGTCAGGCCGCGCGCCAGGCGCTCGGCGAGGTGCGTGAGGTGCGCCAGCACCTCGGCGCGGTCGGGTGTCGCCGCTTCCGCCGCCGCTGACGGAGTCGCGGCGCGCAGGTCCGCAACGAGATCGCATAGCGTCACGTCGGTCTCATGGCCGACGGCGGATATCACGGGGAACGGCACGGCGGCGAGGGCGCGGGCGACGCGTTCGCTGTTGAACGTCCACAGGTCCTCGGCGGAGCCGCCGCCGCGCCCCACGATCGCGACGTCTACGTCGAGCTTGCCCAGCCGCGCGAGCGCCGCGCACACCGACGCCTCGGCACCCTCGCCTTGCACTTTGGCCGCGACGAGCACCAGCTCCGCAACGGGCCAGCGGCGAGTGATCACCGCCTCGATGTCACGCAGCGCGGCGCCGTCGGGGCTCGTCACCACGGCGATGCGTCGCGGGAACGGCGGGAGCCGCCGCTTGCGTGCCGGGTCGAGCAGGCCGTCCTTCAACAGGGCGGCCTTCGCCTTCTCGAAGGCGAGCTTCCACAGGCCGCCCTGCTCGGTCGAGAGCAGCTCGTGCACCGTCAGCTGAAAGTCGCCCTTGGCGTCGTAGATCGTGGGCCGCGCGAAGGCGAAGACCTGCATGCCCTCGGCGGGTGGCGCGGGCAGACCACGATTGTCGCTCTGGAACATGACGCAGCGGATCTGGGCCGTCTTGTCGCGCAGCGAGAAGTACCAGTGGCCCGAGCGCCAGGCCTTGAAGCCCGTGACTTCGCCGCGCACCCACAGGGGCGGGAGCCCGGCCTCGATCACGCTGCGGGCGCGGCGCGTCACTTCGCTGACCGTCCAGGCGCCTTCGCTCGAGGCGGCCGCGAACAGATCTAAGGGTGCGCCCACTGCCGCGCCGCCTGGACGGTGTTGTAGAGCAGCATCGTGATCGTCATGGGACCGACGCCCCCTGGGACCGGCGTGATGGCGCCCGCCACCTTCTTCGCTTCCGCGAACTTCACGTCGCCGACGAGCCGGTACCCCTGTTTGAGCGACGGATCGTCCACACGATTCACGCCCACGTCGATGACGACGGCGCCCGGCTTGATCATGTCCCCGGTCACGAACTCCGGCTTGCCGATCGCCACGATCAGGATATCGGCCTGGCGCGTGACGGTGGCGATGTCGCGTGTGCGCGAGTGGCACACCGTGACCGTCGCGTTGCCCCCCGGCCCGTTGTGGAGCAGCAGGGCGGCCATCGGACGGCCGACGAGGTTCGAGCGGCCGACCACGACCGCGTGGGCTCCCGTCGTGTCGACGGCGCTGCGGATCAGCAGCTGCTGCACGCCGTAAGGGGTCGCGGGCCGGAAGCCGCTGGGATCGCCGATCGAGACCTTGCCGACGTTCTCGGGATGGAAGCCATCCACGTCCTTGGCGGGATCGATGCGTCGCAAGATCCGCGTCTCGCTGATCTGCGACGGCAGCGGCAGCTGCACCAGGATGCCGTGAATCTTGTGGTCCAGGTTCAAACGCTCGATCAGGGCCAGGAGATCGGCCTCGGTGGTCTCCTTGGGGAGTTTGATGGTCTCGTGGTAGAGCCCCGCTTCGTCGCAGGCTTTTCCCTTCATGCGCACGTAGACCTGCGAGGCGGGATTATCGCCCACGAGAACGGCGGCGAGTCCCGGTGTCACCCCGGCGCCTTGCAACGCCGTAATGTCGCCGGCCAGCTCGGCCCGCATGGCTTTAGCCACCGCGGTCCCGTCGATCAGCGTGGCGCTACCGGGCAAAGTCCACCGCCCGCGTCTCCCGAATCACGACCACCCGGATCTGCCCGGGATACTGGAGATCGCGCTCGATCTTGCGGGCGATCTGCTCGGTGAGGCGCGCCGCGGCGGCATCGTCCACCGTGTCGGGGGTCACGACCACCCGCACCTCACGCCCCGCCTGAATGGCGAAGACCTTCTCGACGCCCTTGAACTCCGCGGCGATCTCCTCGAGCTGGGTGAGCCGCTTCACGTACGTCTCGAACGCCTCGCGCCGCGCGCCCGGCCGCGACCCCGACACGGCGTCGGCCGCCTGCACCACGACGCTCACCGCGGATTCGTGCGGCACGTCGTCGTGGTGCGCGGCGATGCAGTTGATCACCGCCGGCTGCTCCCCGTACTTCGTGGCCACTTCGACGCCGAGCTGCACGTGTGTGCCGTCGTGCTCGTGCGTGAGGACCTTGCCGATGTCGTGCAGCAGGCCGCCGCGCTTGGCGAGCAGCGTGTCGAGCTTCAGTTCGGCGGCCATGATGCCGGCGAGCCAGGCGACTTCCTTCGAGTGCTCCAGGATGTTCTGGCCGTAGGAAGTGCGGTACTTCATGCGCCCCACGAGCTTCACGAGCTCCGGGTGCAGGCCGTGGATGCCCGTGTCGTACACCGCCTGTTCCCCGGCCTCGACGATGCCGGCGTCCACGTCGGCCTGCGCCTTCTTGACGACCTCCTCGATCCGGCCCGGGTGGATGCGCCCGTCGGCGATGAGCCGCTCCAACGCCAGGCGGCCCACTTCGCGGCGCACCGGATCGAAGCACGACACGACGACGGTGTCGGGTGTGTCGTCGATGATGACGTCCACGCCGGTGGCCGCCTCGAACGCCCGGATGTTACGGCCCTCGCGCCCGATGATGCGGCCCTTGAGCTCGTCGGAGGGCAGCGGGATGGCGGCGACGCTCGACTCGGCCGTCTGCTCCGCGGCGATGCGCTGGATGGCCAAGGCCACGATTTTCTTGGCTTCACGGTCGGCGCTCTTCTTGGCCTGCTCCTTGATGTCGCGTACCAGGGCGGCCGCGTCGTCGCGCGCCGTGTCTTCGAGACGCCGCACCAACTCCTGCTTGGCGTCGGCGGCGGACAGACCCGCCACCTGCTCGAGCCGCACCACGATCTCCTGCTCGCGCTGGCCGAGGGCGCGGGTGCGCTGCTCGAGCTGTTGCTCGCGGCCCCGCAGCTCCTGATCGCGCTGCTCGACGGCGCTGAGCTTCTGGTCCAGCGTCTGCTCGCGCCGGCTCAGCTGCTGCTGCAGCTGCTCCCGGGCGGCGACGACCTCTTCCTTGGCCGCGAGCGCAATGCGCTGGCGCGACTCCTCGAGGGCGCGAGCCGCCTCTTCCGCCGCGCGGGCAGCCCGAGCCCGTAGCCGCCCATCCAGGATGTACAAAGCCGTCCCCGCGACGATGCCGCCGCCGAGAACGGCCGCAATAATTGCGAACATGGATCTATCCCTTCGCACCCGACGCCCTGTGGGCGCAGGTGAATAAAGGCTAATGGCCGAGAGCGACTTTCCGTTTTCCCGGTGGCAGCATCTTGGCGAGATCGTCCGCCACTGCCGCGAGTCGCGCCGCGACTTCGCGCTCGCCCTTCTTGGCTTGAAACAGCTCGTTCGTGATATCGAGCGCCGCGAGAATGGCCGCCTTGTGCGTCTCCACGAGCGGCCCCTGAGCCAACACCTTCTTGAGGGCTTGATCGACGTACGCGGCGACTTCCCGCGTGTACTCGGGCGGCAGGTCAGAGCGAACCGTGTACTCCTCGCCGCCGATCATCACCCGCACGGCGTGCAGCTTGGTGCTCACTTGGATCCGCCGACCGGCTCGCGCGCCTGCACTTCCAGGAACGTAAGACGCTGCAGCAACTCCTGCACCCGCGCGCGCGCCGCTTCCACACGTTGGCGCAAGACTTTGTTCTCCGCGTCCGCCTCGGACTGTTTAGCGGGCGTGCCCCCCCGAGCCTTCAGCTCGCCCTCGGCCTTGAGGGCGCGCGCCCGCCAGCCCGCGAGCTCCTCCGCGACATCGCGCAGGATCGTCTCGAGCTGATCGATCGCTTCCCGAACCTCAAGCCTCTCTCCGACGTACGTCAAGCTCACCCTCCAGCGCGCTCAGCAGCTTGCCGAGCAGCGTGTCGACCTCTTTGTCCGTCAACGTCCGAGCCGCTTCCCGGAACGTGCAGCGCCAGGTGACGCCGCGCGTCCCCGCCGGTAGACCTGCCCCTCGATACTCGTCCAGGACAGCGAGCCGGGTCAGCAACCCACCGCCGACCCGCCGCAGCACCGCCTCGATGGCCGCCGCAGTCACCCCGCCCGGGACGACGAGCGAGATGTCGCGCTCGACCGCCGGTTGCGTCGGCAGCGGCTCGTAGCGCAACACCGCCGCCGGAGCCACGGTAATCCGTACCTCCAGGCCATAGAGCGGCGCCGCCCACTTCGGTGCGTCCGCTTCGAGCAAGCCGGCCCAACCGAGCACCGTCCCATCGGGGGCGACCGCCTGCCAGCCCACGCCGTCCTTCACAGCCTCCACGGCCACGCCCGTGGCAGGGGCGGCCAGGCCTACAGCTAACTCAAAGTGGCGCTTCAGGTCCCATATGTCCATATCAGGTACTTTCGCACCCCCCCCTTCTGACCAATGGGGGGGCCGCCGGGCCCCGGTGAGCACGACTCCAAGCCACAATTGCTCGTCTGGCAGCGCCTTGCCTTTCGCGGCCTTGAACACCGTGCCGACCTCGAACAGCCGTACCTCCCGCTCCCCCACCCTCCAGTTGTGCTCCACCCGCCGCGTCAGCCCGGGCAAGAGGCGGGTTCGCAGGTGCGACTCCTCGGCGGACAGCGGGTTCTGGACCGCGATCGCGTCCGGATCGTCGGCAGGCCCGAGCGATAGCGTCTTGGCTTCGAGGAGCCCGCCGCGCGCCAGCCGCTCGCGGATCCGCGACAGCGTCAATTCCGACGGCGCATCTGGGACGGTGCCGGGACGATAGGGCCGCAGCTCATCGGGGAAGGTCTGGTAGCCGCGCAGCCGGGCGACTTCCTCGATCAGGTCCACTTCGCGCGTCACGTCGGGGCGCCACCCGGGGACCTGGACGGCGAGCCGCTGCTCCTTGGGCGCCGCGACGAAGCCGAGCGCGGACAGCAGCCGCTCGATCTCGGGACGCGCCACGGGGACGCCGAGCAGGTGCGCGACGCGTTCGGGCCGGAGGAAGACGCTGCGCGGCTGCTGCGGCTCGGGCCAGAGGTCGAGCGGCGCCTCGCGCACCTCCCCGCCCGCGACGGCGCGGATCAAGTCGATGGCGCGCCCCAGCGCATCGGGCATCGCGAGCATGTCGATGCCGCGCTCGAAGCGATAGCTCGACTCGCTCGAGAGGCCGAGCGCGCGCCGGGTGCGGCGGATGCGCGTCGGCTGGAAGTAGGCGCACTCGAGCACCAGGTCCGTCGTGGTGGCCGTGACCTCGGAGTCGGCGCTCCCCATCACTCCCGCGACGATCGTCGGCCGCTCGGCGTCACAGATGGCGGTCATTTCGGGGGTCAGCTTTCGCTCGACGCCGTCCAACGTGACGATTCTCTCGGACGGCTTCGCGCGACGCACCACGACGGCCGGCCCGCGCAGCTTCGCGAGGTCGAAGGCGTGGAGCGGCTGATTGATCTCGAAGAGGATGTAGTTGCTCGCGTCCACGACGTTGTTGATGGGGCGGTGGCCGAGCGCGGTGAGGCGATGGGCGAGCCAGGCGGGACTGGGCCCCACCCGAACGCCCCTGATCACGGCAATCATGTAGCGCGGTGCGCCTTCGGGGTCTTCGAGGCGGACCTCGACGCCATCGACGACGGCCTGACGGCCCGACGGGCGGACGGCCGCGAGCGCGCGGCCCGGCTGGCCGTCCGGCCGTCCGACCGTGGGGAGCTTCACTGTCGCTCCCATCGCCGCCGCCAGCTCCCGCGCCACGCCCCTATGGCACAGGAGATCGGGCCTGTTCGCCGACACATCCACCACGATCTGATCGTCGGCGATGGGGAGGGCGTCCAAGAACTTGGTCCCGGGTGCCGCCGTGGTGTCCAGCTCGAGGATCCCGGCGTGGTCGGCGCCGAGGCCCAGCTCCTTGGCCGAGCAGAGCATGCCGTTCGACTCGACGCCGCGGATTTTGCGGCGGTCGAGCTTTAACCCACCCGGCAGGGTCGCGCCGACCGGGGCGAACGGATAGGCCTTGCCCGCCTGCACATTGGGAGCGCCGCAGACGACCTCGAGGGGCGCCGGTCCACCGGCGTCCACGAGGCAGAGTGTCAGCCGGTCGGCGTCGGGGTGCGGCTTGACCTCGAGCACGCGGGCGATGAGCACGTCGTGCAGGTCCTGATGCAGCGGCACGACGGCGTCGACGGGCGCGCACAACATCGCGAGGCGGTCGGCGACGTCCTTCGCATCGAGGGCGCGGCCCAGCAGCGCCTCGAGCCAGCGGCGCGAGACGATCATTCGGCGAACTGCCGCAGGAAGCGCACGTCGCCCTCGAGGAACAGACGGATGTCGTGGATGCCGTGCCGGGTCATGGCGATCCGCTCGGGACCCATGCCCCACGCGAACCCCGTGTACTTCTCGGGATCCACGCCGCAGTTCTCGAGCACCGCCGGATGGACCATGCCGGAGCCGAGGATCTCCATCCACCCGGTCTGCTTACAGGCGGCGCAGCCGGCGCCCTTGCAGAGCTGGCACTGCACATCCATCTCGGCCGACGGCTCGGTGAACGGGAAGTACGATGGCCGGAACCGCACGGCGGTGTCGCGCGCGAAAAAGCGGCGCGCGAAGGTCGCGAGGGTCGCCTTGAGATCGACGAACGTGATGCCGTCGTCGACCGCCAAGCCTTCGATCTGCTCGAACATCGGCGAGTGCGAGGCGTCGAAGGGATCGCGGCGGTAGCAGCGACCCGGGATCACCACGCGCACCGGCGGCGGATAACTCTCGAGCGTGCGGATCTGCACCGGCGAGGTGTGAGTGCGCAGCACGACGTCGCCGCCCAGATAGAAGCTGTCCTGGGCGTCGAGCGCCGGGTGGTCTTTAGGGAAATTGAGCGCGTAGAAGTTGTTGCGCTCGGTCTCGGCCTCGGGACCCACCGCGCGGGTGAAGCCGAGCTCGCGGAAGATGTCGCAGATCTCGTCGATCACCTGGGTGACGAGGTGCGTTCCGCCGCGCCACTCGGGCCGCGCCGGCATCGTGAGATCGATCCCAGCCGAGCCGGCCGGCTGCGCGGCGGCCCCTTTGAGGGCACGCTCGCGCGACGCGAACGCGTCCTCGAGCTCGCGCTTCAGGGCGTTCGCCGCGGCCCCGACGGTCTTGCGCGTCACGGGGTCGAGGGTGGCCAGGCCTTTGAGGATTTCGGTGAGCGCGCCGGCTTTGCGGCCCAGCAGCTCCGTCTTGAGCTCTTGGAGCCGGTGCTCGTTGGCCTGCGGGATCTCCTTGAGACGCTCCCGCAGCGCATCCAGGCTCATGATCAGAGCGCCTTCTTCGCGACCTCCGCCAGCTGCTCGAACGCCGACGGATCGCGCACGGCGAGATCGGCGAGGACCTTCCGATTGATCTCGACCCCCGCCTTCTTGAGGCCGTTCATCAGCCGGTTATACGACAGCTCGTGGAGCCGGGCGGCCGCGTTGATGCGCGTAATCCAGAGGCGGCGGAACTCGCCCTTCTTGGCGCGCCGGTCGCGGTAGGCGTACTTCGCCGCCCGCTCCGTGGCCTCCTTGGCGGCCTTCCACAGCTTGCTGCGCCCGCCCCAGTAGCCTTTGGCGAGCTTCATCACTTTGTTCTTGCGCTTCAGGCGCGCGACGTTGCTTTTGACGCGAGGCATGAGGTCTCCTTACGCCATCAACAGGCGCTTGAGGCGTCGATCCGCGTGCGAGACGAGCGCCGCCTTGCGCAGGTGACGCTTCCGCTTGGGATGCTTCGAGGTCAGGATGTGGCGCTTGTAGGCGCGGTAGCGGCGCAGCTTGCCGGATCCGGTCAGCCGGATGCGTTTCCGGAGCGCGCGCTTGGACTTCATTTTGGGCATTGCTGGCTCCTAGTGACCCCGCGGCATGGCCGCGGGGTTAACCTACCCGTCGTTATTTCGGAGCGAGAACCATGGACATGTTGCGTCCCTCAAGCTTCGGTTCTTGCTCAATCTTCCCTATATCCTTCAGCTCCACGGCGACCCGATCGAGCACTTCCCGACCCAGCTCGATGTGCGCCATCTGCCGGCCGCGGTACATCATCGTCACCTTCACCTTGTTGCCGTCCTGCAGGAACTCGCGCGCGTGGCGGGTCTTGAACGCGAAATCGTGATCGTCGATCCCGGGCCGGTACTTCACTTCCTTCAGATGAATGACGTGCTGCTTCTTCTTCGCCGCCCGCGCCGCCTTCGCCTGCTCGAACTTGAACTTCCCGTAATCCATGATCTTCACGACGGGGGGCCGGGCGAGCGGCGCGACTTCCACCAGGTCCAGGCCCCGTTCCTGCGCGGCCGCGATCGCTTCGTCGATCGTCAACACCCCCAACTGGTCGCCGTTGTCCGCGATCACACGCACCGGACTGATGCGGATCTGCCGGTTGACGCGAGTGCGCGGCGCTCTGCTGTCGGGAATTGCCAGGTTTCGGTCTCCTCCGTTAGAGCGACAAAAAAGCGGATCTCGTTGACCCACCCGAGATCCGCGTCCTCACCCCCCGGCCCCCTCTCCACTTCGTGGCGAGGGGGAGCGAGACGGTGGTTCCACGAACCCTGTCGCACTCTCCGCGAGAGGCGAGGCGGGTGGGGCGCAACGCGCCCGCTTACCGTATTGTGCGCACCAAGTTACCCGAGCCGGAGCGGCTCCACAAGGCCGAATGCCTTGCCGTCTTTTCCGAGTCGTCCCGCGACCACCACCGGGTCATGCTCGAAGACGAGCAGCCAGCCTTCGGCCTCCGCCCGCCGATACGTGCGACGCTTGCTCTCGAGGGTCACCAGGGGCTCGAGGTCGTACCCCATGATCCACGGCAGCGGGAGGTGCGCCGAGGTGGGCACGAGGTCGGCGAGGAAGCAGGCCCGCTCGCCGGCGCTTTCGATCAGGATCGACGTGTGGAAGGGCACGTGGCCGGGCGTAGGCAAGCACCGAATCCCCGGGAGGGGTTCGGCCTCACCATCGAGAAGCGCAAAAGGGACAGCGTCGAAGTTATGCCTCAAGTAACTGCCCGCCGTGCGCTCGTTGGTGTGGCGCGCAAACTCCAAATCCCCGCGCTGCACGACGTAGCGTGCCTTGGAAAACGCCGGCAGGATCTGGCCCGACGGATCGCGCCACGTATCGCCACCGGCATGATCGAAGTGCAGATGGGTGTTGATCACCCAGCGAATGTCGTCGGGTCCGTGACCCAGCTCGCCGAGTGCGTCCTCCAGCCGCGTGCGGCCACCTTTGCCCTCGTTCTCCACGCCGTAGATGTCGCGGAACTTTTGGTCTTCCTTGTTGCCGATCCCCGTATCGATCAGCACGAGCCCGTCATCGTGCTCGATGAGCAGGCAGCGCAGCGCCAGCGGAATGCGGTTGCGCTCATCGGCGGGGATGCGGCGCTCCCACAGCGGCTTCGGGACGACGCCGAACATGGCGCCGCCGTCTAGGTGTTGCGTGCCGCCCTCGAGCGCGTGGCACTTCAACCGGCCGACGGTGAAGGTGGTGTGCGTCACGAGGGAGTCCCGTCACCCCGGGCCGTCGGCCCGGGGTCAGCCGGGCCATCGAGCGAGATCTGTGAGCTCGGCTGACCCCGGGGCGGTGCCCCGGGGTTAACGAGATCGCTCAAGGTCGTGGCCCCCTGCTCCCTCGCCAATCCCACCAGGCGGTCCAGGACCCGAGCTGCCGCGACCGCGTCCCCCACCGCCCGGTGCCGGCCCTCGATCGTGATCCCGAAGTGGTAGCTCACCGTGTCGAGGTTGCGCCGGGGAAGATCGGGCAAGAGCCGCCGCGCCAGGCGCATCGTGCACACGCGCGGGCCCTGGAGCAGCAAGCCACGCGCGCGCTCCACCTCTGCCGAGACAAACGCCCAGTCGAAGCGGGCGTTGTGAGCGACGAACACCGTATTGCGTAAGGCGTCGAGCAAACCGTCTACGACGGCGTCGAAGGAAGGCGCCTGCCGCAGCATGTCGCCGCTGATCCCGGTGAGGGTGCCCACGAACGGGGGGACCGGAATGCCGGGATTGACGAGCGAATGGAAGAGCACTTGGGGCTCGGCTGACCCCGGGGCGGCGCCCCGGGGTGCCACCACCGCGATCTCGATGATGCGATCGCCGCGGCGTGCGCGGGTGCCGGTCGTCTCGACGTCGACGACCGCGAAGCGGCAGGAATCGAGAGCCGGACTGGAAACCACTGACGGTACCAACGTCCAACGTCCGTCGGCCGTGCGGGTGAAGCGCGGGTCGGCGGCGAGCAGCGCCGTGGCGATGCGGTCGGCGTTGTGCCGATTCGCCTGCGCGATCCCCAGGACGTCGCGGACAATGGCGAGACTCGCCACGGGCCCGCCCCCCGCGTCGAGGTACGCTACGGCCCGGGCGGACAGGCTCGAGGCCGGGTGTGCGTCGAGGCCGCTCAGACGTCGTCCCGGCGGAGCGGCAACGTCATGCAGCGCGGGCCGCCGCCGCCGCGCACCAGCTCGCTCCCATCCATCGTGATCACGCCGCGCTCGCCCTCCTCGAACGATTCCTCGCCCGTGAGAAGATTCACCGCCGACATCACGCGGAAGCCGGCGTGCTGCAGCTCGGTGAGCGTCGCCTCGTTGCGCGCGTAGCTGAGCGCGACGCCGGGGCGCACGGTGAAGAAGTTGCAGGCCGACGCCCACTGCTCGCGCTCCTGGAGCGTCCGCTGGTTGCCGCCGCAGAACACCGGCTCGAGCGGCTGGTTCACCGCTTGCATCGCGGCGAAGAAGTTCGGCATCTCCTTTACGCCCTTGGAGCGCTTGCGGCGGTGCAGCACCGCCAGCCGCTCCGGGCCGACGAAATGCGGCGGATAGATGCAGCAGATCTCCTTGTCGATCTGCGTGAAGATCATGTCGAGGTGGATCGCCGTGCGCTCCGCCGGCAGCACGACGATCACCACGTCCGTCACGTCGCAATGCTCGAACACCAGCTCGCACAGGTGGTCGAGCGCGGCGGGGCTCGACCGCTCGCTGAAGCCGAGCACCAGCAGATCGGGGCGAATCGGGTGCACGTCACCGCCCTCGAGGGTGTAGTTGTTGCGCTTCTCCTCCGAGCCGTCGTACAGGATGCCGGCATTCTCGAGCTGCGGGTGATACCGGAACAGCGCCTTGACGAGCAGCTCTTCGGTCCAGCGCACCCCGTAGCGCATCGAGCCGATGATCGAGTGCTCGCCGATCACGATCCCCACGTCGCGCGTGAAGAAGAGATTGGGGAGCGGCGGCAGCGCGTAGCCCACTTCGTTCAGCGCGCGGGCGATCGGCCCCGCGTCCTCCACGGCACCCTCGACCATGAGCGCGACCAGGTCCTCGGGACGGAGCGCGGCGAACTGCTTCGCGAGCACGTCGGAGGGTACGACCTCGAGCGCGCGCGTCGTCAGGAACTCGCGCACGTCGGGACGCGCCACGAGCTCGGTGAGCAGGTCGCGCACCTCGTGTACCTCCGCGAACCGCTCCAGCACCGCCACCAGCCGCCGGTGCTCCCGCTGGGCGCTCTCGAGATCGATGATGTCGTCGTAGAGGTAGTCTTCGCGGTTGCCGGGCGTGACCGCGACCAGCTCGCTCCCGGGGGTGTGAACGAGAACGGCCCGCAGGGGGCCGATTTCGGAGGTGACGTGCACTCGGGGCATGGCCCCCAATCTAACGATTGGCCAAAGCGTAGCTCAGCGTCTCGAGTTCCAGCGCCATGTTGACGGTCTTGACCTCGACGTCACCGGGGACCGCCAGGGGGACGGGCGCAAAATTGAGGATCGCCTTCACGCCGCAGCGCACCAGGCGATCCACGACCTCCTGAGCCGCCGCGCCCGGCGTCGCGACGATGGCGATGTCGCTCGGCTCCTTCTTGAGATCGGCCTCGAGGTGCTTCACGTCGCGCACCACCAATCCGTTCCAGCGCGAGCCGATCTTGCGCGCATCCTGGTCGTAGATCGCGGCGATGTGAAAGCCGCGCTGGCGGAATCCCTGATACTGCACGAGGGCGCCGCCCATCTTGCCCGCACCCACCAGCACCACGCGATACGCGCGCTGCAGCCCGAGGATCCCCTGGATCTTGGCGGCGAGCTCGGGGACGGCGTAGCCGAGTCCGCGTTTGCCGAAGGAGCCGAAGAAGGAAAGGTCTTTGCGGACCTGCGCCGACGTCGTGCCGCCGAGGCGCGCCAATTCCCCGGACGAGATGGTGGACCGGCCTTGGGTCTGCGCCTGCTCGAGGAACCGGAGATAGAGGGAGAGACGGCGCACCGTGCTGTCGGAAATCTTCCGCATTGTGAATTATTTCACAATTGCTGACTCCAGCGCAAGAGCCGCACGAAATCGGCGGGCGCGAGCGTTTCAGGCCGCGCCTTCGGATCGAACCCCAGCGCCGTCAGGGCGGCCGCCGTGGCGCCCGGGACGGCGTTGTGCAGCTGCTTGCGCCGCCGGCTGAAGCACGCCGTCACGAAGGCGCGCAGCGGCGCGACTTCGTCCGGGCGCACCAGCGGCTCCGCCAGCGGCGTCAGCCGCAGCAGCGCGCTCTTCACTTTGGGCGCCGGGCGGAACGAACCCGGCAGGACCGTGAACAGCTCCTCGACGCGGCACTGGGCCTGCACCCCGATCGACAGCGCGCCGTACGTCTTGCCGCCCGGAGCGGCCGCGATACGGCGCGCCACTTCGAGCTGAACGAGAAAGACGATGCGTTCCGGCAATGGAGGCGTCAGGGCCTTCTCGATTAGCGGTGAGGTGATGTTGTAGGGGATGTTTCCGACGACCTTGAAATGCGGAAGTGGGAATGCGGAACGCGGAACATCCGGGTGGGTTTCGACGAGCGTGTGCCAGTCTACCTTGAGCGCGTCCCCTTGCACGACGCTCAACCGATCAGTTCCGCGTTCCGCATTCCGCATTCCGACTTCGGCAGCGAGCCGGGGATCCTTCTCCACAGCGATAACCCGGGCCCCGCGGGCGAGCAAAACCTCCGTCAGCGAACCGCGCCCCGGACCTACTTCAATGATTGTCTCACCAGGCGAACAGTCCAGCGCGTCAACGATACGGTTCAGGATTGCCGGGTCGGCCAGGAAATGCTGGCCGAGGCGCTTGTTCGGCCTCAAGCCTTGAGCAGGACGAGGGTGCGGTCGTCGGTGGCGGGGGCGCCGCCGGTGAAGGCGGCGATGTCGGTGAAGACGGCCTCGAGGATTTCCCGGGCCGGACGGCTGCGGAGATTCGTGACGTGACTCAGCACGCGCGGCTCGCCGAAGCGCTCGCCGATCTCGTTGCGGGCATCCACGAGCCCGTCGGTGAACAGCGCGAGAATCGCCTCGCGGCGGCGCCACGGCTTGTTGTGCTCCTCGCCACCCACGCCGAGGCCGAGGGGCGGACGCGTCGCCTCGAGCCGCTCCACGTCGCCCGACCGGCCGTCGATCAGGAACGCGTGCGGGTGGCCCGCGTTGGCGTACGCCATCCGTCCCGCCGCCGGATCGATCACGGCGTAGAACAGGCTCAGGAACATCTCGGTGTGCGCCAGCTCCTCGGCGAGGGAGCCTTCCATCTGCCGCAGCGCTTCGCTGGGCGACTCCGCCGTCTCGGCGTGGATGCCTGACGCGGCCATGGCCAGCGCCATGATCAGCGCCGCGCCGAACCCGTGGCTCGAGACGTCGCCGATCATCACGCCGATGCGGTCTCCGTGCAGGCTCAGCAGGTTGTAGAAATCGCCGCCCACGGAATCGGCGGAGCGGCAGCGCGCCGCGACGTCGGCCTTGGCGGCCACGACGAGGGGCGAGGGCAGGAGCTTGAGCTGCAGGTCGTGCGCCAGCTCCATCTCGCGCCGCACCCGCTGCTGGCCCTGATCGCGCTCGACGAGGCGCGCATTCTCGACCGCCGCCCCGATCTGATTCGCGATCGCGGCGACGAGCTTGCGGTCGCCCGCGGTGAACGCGTCGGCGCCGAGGCGGTCGGTCAGGTTGATGACGCCGATCGGCTTGGGCGTCCCGCCGGGCGCGGCGTACACGACCGGGACCGAGATGAAGGCGCGGCCTTTGTAGGCGCGGTCCTCGCCGCACCCAGGGTCGGCAATGCCGGAGTCGGAAGGGTCGTAGCTGAAGATCTTCATTTCCCGGAACACGCGCGCGGCGATCGAGCAGGGATCGTCCACTTCGATGGGATCGACCTCGCCCAGCTCCACGCCGCGGGCGGCGACGAGCCGCAACACGTTCGCCTGCGGGTCGTGCACCATCAGGGTGGCCCGCCGCGCCCGGACCACGGTCGCCACCTCCTTGAGGATGCGGTGGGCCGCTTCGTCGAGCCGGATCGTGTGGCCGAGGATCTCGCTGATCGTGTAGATCAGGTCGATCTCCTCGTAGCGCTCGGATAGCTCGGCGGCGACCTGCACCGCTTCCCGTTCGGCGCCGAGTACGGCGCCGATCACGTCGGCGAGCGCCTTGGAGCCATTGCCCTTCTTGCCGGTGCCGACCTCGAGCCACGTCCCTTCGAGCTCAGGGATCCGCTCCAGCGTGTCGGTCGAAGGAACGGGCGGGGGCACGGCTTCGTCCACGAGCGGCCGCAGTTGGCGGCCGTCGTAGCGCCAGACGCGCAACGTCGTACCGGAAAGCGCGGCGAGCGCCGGGAGCAGGCGCTCGAGGCGGGTCACCCCGCTCGGAGCGTCAGGCAAATGCCGTTCCCCTTGGCGTTGAACGCCACGTCGTCCACCAGGTGGCGGATCACGAACAACCCGCGCCCGTCCTCACGCTCGAGGTTCTCGGGACGCGTGGGGTCCGGCAGCCGGGCGCGGTCGTAGCCGCTCCCGTCGTCGGTGACGTGAATGCGCACGACATCCCGGCCCAGCTCCACCCGCACGCGGACGACCCGCGTGGGGTCCTCCCCGGTGCCGTGGCGGATGGCGTTGCCCAGGGCCTCGGCGAGCGCGGTGCGAAAGTTGAAGTTGAGGCGGCGAGGCGAGAGGGTGCCGGCGGGCAGGCGGGTCGCCACCAGCTCGACGGCTTCGCCCACGACCCCGAGGTCGCTCGGGACGTCGAGCCGCATTCCCAGCGCGGTGACGTGCAGGCGCAAGGGCATCAGAACGCGGCCAGCGCCTCCTCGGCCGTCTTGGTGATCGCGAACAGCGTGTCGAGCTTGGTGAGCTCGAACAGGGTCTGCAGGTCCTCGTTGAGACCGGCGAGCCGCAGCTCACCCCCCTGCTCCCGGATTTTCTTGGAGAGCGACACGAGGACGCCGAGCCCCGAGGAGTCGATGTAACCGGTCTTGACGAAGTCGACGACGAACTTCCGGCCGCCGCCCTCGAGCGCGTCGAGCACCTTTTGCTTCAGCTCCTGCCGATTGCCGACGATCAACTGACCGTCGACGCCGACCACCACAACCCCGCTCTTGTCCTTCTTGACACTGAAGCTCATCGGGCCTCCTCGAGTGCCTGCGAGACGGCGATTGCCGCGGTGTTCACAATATCGTCGGCGGTGGCGCCGCGCGACAGGTCGGAGATCGGTCGCGCCGTGCCTTGGAGAATGGGGCCGAGCGCGATCCAGCCGCCCAGCCGCTGCACCAGCTTGTAGGCGATGTTGCCGCTGTCGAGGTCGGGAAAGACCAGCACGTTGGCGCGGCCACCCACGGGCGACCCCGGCGCTTTGCGGGCCGCCACCTCCAGCACCAGCGCGGCGTCGCCCTGGAGCTCGCCGTCGACGGCAAAATCGGGAGGCGGCGTACGACGGCGCAGGTCGGCGAGCGCGGCGGTGATCCGCTCGATGCGCGGTCCTGCCGCGCTCCCCTGCGTGCTATACGACAGAAACGCGACCATCGGCTCGTCGCCGACGATGCGCCGCCGGTCGCGCGCCGTGGCGAGCGCGATATCTGCGAGCTGCACCGGCGTGGGATCGGGCACGACGGCGCAATCGGCGAAGGACAACACGCGCTCGCCTGTGGGATCGATCATGTAGAACGCGCCGCTCACGGTGGCGATTCCCGGCGCGGTGCCGACGGCCCAGAGCGCGGCGCGAATCGTGTCGGCGGTCGGATAGTCGGCGCCCCCGACCATCACGTCCGCTTCCCCCACGCCTACGAGGCACGCCCCAAGCGTGAGCGGATGTTGGAGCGCTTCAGTGGCGGCGGCGTCGGTGGGAAACTTGTCGGGCTTGCGGGTCCGTAGCAGGCGGACCATCTCGGCGCGGGGTGCGGGGTGCGAAGTGCGATCCAAGACCAGCACCCGGCCGAGGCCTTCGCTCTCGATCTTCCGCGCCGCCTCCCGGACCCGCGGGTCGTCGCCCTCGGGCAAGACGATCCGCAACTTCGCGCGCCGCGCCCGTTCGTAGACGCGGGCCAAAAAACTCACTTGGCGAACTTGCGCTTCAGGGCCTGCTGCACCGCCGGGGAAACGAGCGCCGAGACGTCGCCGCCGAAGCGCGCCACCTCGCGCACCAGGCTGGAGCTCAAGTAGGTGAGATCGAACGCCGGCACGAGGAAGATCGTCTCGATGTGCGGCCCCAGGTTGCGGTTCATCAGGGCCATCTGGAACTCGTACTCGAAGTCGCTCACGGCGCGCAGGCCGCGCACGATCACCGTGGCCCCGACTTTCTTGGCGAAGTCCACGAGCAGGCCGTCGAACGACTGCACCTCGACCCGCTTGTCGGGGACGCACTCCCGAATGAGGGCGACGCGCTCCTCGAACGAAAACAGCGGCTGCTTGGCGACGTTCACCGCGACGCCGACGACGATCCGGTCCACGAACCCGAGCGAGCGGTGGATCAGGTCCTCGTGGCCCTTCGTGATCGGATCGAACGAGCCGGGATAGACGGCCGTGCGGTTCATGGCGCGTACACGAAGGTGACGGCGGTGTCGCCGTAGCGGCGCGTGTCGTCGCCCGGCATGAGCTTGGCGGCCGCGTGCTCGATGGCGAAGACCTTCGCGAACGGCGTCAGGCGAAACATCGCCACGAGCCTGGCCGCCTGATCGCCCGCGTACGGGGGATCGGCGAAGGCGACGTCGTAGGCGCCCGCCTTCAGCCGTTCCGCGAATCGCATCGCGTCAGTCCGATGGATCGTCACCTGGTCCGCCACGTTGAGGGAGGCTGCGTTGTCGTGAATCGTCGCGAGGGATGCCGTGTGTTTCTCGACGAAATCCACCGATACCGCACCCCGCGAAAGGGCCTCGAATCCGAGCGCGCCGGAGCCCGCGAAGAGGTCGAGCACCCGCGCGCCCTCGATCAACCCCTGCAAGATGTTGAACCAGGCCTCGCGCACGCGATCGCCGGTCGGGCGAACTTTGTCCGAGGCCGGAGTCTTGATCCGCCGACCCTTGAACTCCCCGGCGATGATCCGAACCGTCATTTCGTAGGCGCCAAGGCGGCGACGCGCGCCTGCAGCGTCGTGCGTCCCTGCCACTCGTCGCGCTCCAGCTTGAACGCCACGTCGAGCGGGGCCGCGAGCCAGCTGTCGGGCACGTCGTCGGCCCAGCGGAACCCGATCGCCGGCAGCACGCCCGAGCCATCGTCGAGCGTGAAGCGCAGGTGGTTGGTCCCCACCCGGCGCGCTCCGACCGCGCGCGCGCCCCGCACGCCGAACACCGGCGCGGGATTGCCGGCCCCGCACGGCTCGAGATGACGGATGAGCCGCTCCAGCTCGCCGTTCACGAGGCCGAGCGGCAGCTCGAGATCCACCCGCTGGCTCGGCGCCAGGTCGTCGGGGCCCAGAAGCTGTCCCGCGACCTCCAGAAACGCAACACGGAAGGCGTCGTAGCGCTCGCGCCGGACCGTGAGTCCCGCGGCCATGGTGTGGCCGCCGTACTTCTCGAGGTGCGGCGCCGTGCGGTGCAGCGCGTCGTGCAGATCGAAGCCGGCGATGCTGCGCCCGGAGCCCCGCCCCACCTCGCTGTCTTTCTCCCACGCGATCAGGAACGTGGGCCGGCCGTAGCGCTCCACGAGCCGCGACGCCACGATGCCGATCACGCCGGGGTGCCAGTCGTCGGCGGCGAGCACGAGGGCCCGGTCGTCCTCTCGCAGCGTCTTGTCCGCCAGCTCGATCGCTTCGTCCAAGATCTTCTGGTCCAGCTCCTGGCGCCGCGCGTTGAGGGTTTCGAGCTCGCGCGCCAGCGCCGCGGCCTCGGTGGGATCTTCGGTCAGCAGCAGCCGCAGGCCGTCCTTGGCGTCGGCGATGCGGCCCGCGGCGTTCAAGCGGGGCGCCAGAATGAAGCCGACGTGGCCCGCGCGCAGCGGCTTGCCGCCGAGCCCCGCCGTCTCGACCAGGGCGCGCAGCCCCACCCAACGCGAGTCGGCCAGCATCTTGAGCCCGTGGCGGACGAGGATGCGGTTCTCCCCCGTGAGCGGGACGACGTCGGCGACGGTCGCGAGCGCGACGTAGTCGAGGAAGTGCAGCGGCAGGTTCTCGGACAAGCGCAGCGTGCGCACCAGCGCCTGGGCGAGCTTGAAGGCGACGCCGGTGCCGCAGAGATCCTTGTCCTCCGACGGGCAGTCGGGCCGGCGCGGATCGAGCACCGCGCTGGCGGGCGGGAGCGCGTCGCCGGGGAGGTGGTGGTCGGTGACGATCACCTCGATCCCCGCCGCCCGCGCGGCGGCCACGCTCTCCACGGCGGTGATGCCGCAGTCGCACGTGACGATGACGCCGGCGCCGACGCGCTGCGCTTCGGCGAGCCCCGCGGGCCCGAAGTCATAGCCGTCGCGCAGCCGGTGGGGCACGAACGGATGCACCGTGGCGCCCGCCGCGCGCAACACGCGCGTCAGCAGAGCCGCGGCGCACTGGCCGTCGACGTCGTAGTCGCCGTGCACGACGATCGGCCGAGCGTCGCGAACGGCGCGGGTCAAGATTCCCACCGCGACACCCATGTCGGCCCAGCGCAGCGGGTCCGACAAGCTTTCGAGATCGGGACGGAGGAACGCCTTGGCGAGCGCCGGGGATGCGAGGCCGCGCTGCACCAAGATCGCGGCGAGTGGCTCAGGGATGTGCAGCTCGGCGGCCAGCGCGCGGGTCGCCGCGGGATCGGCCGGTGCGGTGAGGGCCCAGCGCGCGGGAATCATTCTTTCGCGTACAAGAGCACACCGCAGGCTTCGCACGCCTCGATGGTGGCGCCCCGCTGGATCAGCGCGCGGCGCTGCGTCGGGACCGCCGTGAAGCAGTTGCCGCAGGATCCGCCGTGCAGCGCGAACAGCGCGAGCGGCGCCTTGCCGCGGCGGATGCGCTCGTAGCGGGCCAGCATCGCTGCGCTCACCGCCCGAGCGGCGGCATCCCGCTCGCGCACCGCCCGCTCGCGCTCGGCGGCGATGGCGTCGCGCCGCCCGGCGAGCCCCTCGCGCTCCGCCGCCTGCGCCTCGCGCACCTGCTCGAGCGCGCGCTCCGCCTCGGCCGCTTTGCGCTCCGCTTCGCCGACGGCGTCCCCCGAGCGCATGAACTCCGCTTCTTCTTTGGCGAGCACCGAACGCGCGAGATCGAGCTCCGCCATCAACGTGGACGCCTCCTTCGCGCCCCGCACCCACTCGAGCCGCTGGCGCCGCTGCTCCTGCATCGTTCGGTAGCTCGCGATCTTCCCTTCCAGCTCGCCGCGGCGGCCCTGCGCCGCCTGGATCGCGGCGCCCGCCTGCTCGAGCGCCCGCTCGGCGACGGCGAGCTTCTCGTCGAGCACCAGCGCCTCCGGGGCGAGCGCGGCGAGCCGCGCGTCGCATTGGGTTACCGCGACGTCGCGGTCCTGCAGCGCCAACAACGATTCAAGTTCCGGGTGCACCCTTCCTCCTTGCTGTCTCAATGATTCCATAAGTGGGTCGCTTCGCGTTCCGCTCGGCGGCGAGTCGCTTCTTTTCATTGGCCAATCGCGCTTTCTCATCTTCGGTGGCGAGCGGGATTTCCCGATTGATCCGCTCGATCGCTCGATCCAGGCGGCGGGCCTCGAGCCAGTTCACCGACTGCTCGAACATCGCATCAGGCGTCCGGTCCGTCGTCGCTCCTGTCCTCTGCGCTTCCGCCTGCAGCGCCTCGTACGCCCGCGCCGCGGTCTCGTCGAGCCGATCGGGCGCGTTCTCGACTAATGCCTCGAAGACGGCGCGATAGGCGGGGAACTCGATCTCCTCGGGGTCGATCGCCTCGACGACCCGCGACGTCCACGGCTCGCCGGCGAGCATCAGGAGCAGGAGAGTCTTTTCCGCGTTGGAAGGCAGGGCGGTAACGGGCGGTAGTGGGCGGTATGGGGCGGTAGGTGTGTGTGGGGGATCCACTTCTCGCTCCAACACGTCCTTTCGCACACCGGCGACTTCCGCTACTCGCGAGATGTACAAGTCACGCGTTATCGGGTCCGCCGCCGCGCGGATCGTCGGCAGCAAGCGATCCAACGCCCGGCGTCGTCCCGGGAGCGTGCCGAAGAAGCCTTTGCGCTCGAGGATCTGGATCTTTCGCTCCAGCACGTCGATCGCCTGCTTCAGGATGCCTTCGAGCGCCGCCGCGCCGCCCTGCCGCACCAGGGTGTCGGGGTCGTCACCCTCGGGGAGCGTGGCGACGCTGACGCGCAGCTTGTGACGCAGCAGCTCGTCGCCGGCGCGGAAGGTGGCGCGCAGCCCGGCGTCGTCCGAGTCGTACAAGAGGATCACGTGCGGGGCGTGGCGCTGCAGCAGCTCGGCCTGCTCGCCGGTGAGGCCGGTGCCGAGGGGCGCCACGACTTCTTCCACGCCCGCCAGGGCGACGCGCAATACGTCGAATTGCCCCTCGACCAGAATCGCCCGCTCCGCCTTCCGCATGGCGTGCTTCGCGAGATGCAGGTTGTACAGCAGTTTCCCCTTGTGGAAGATCGGCGTCTCCGGCGAGTTCAGATACTTGGGCTCTCCCGCGTCGAGCAGCCGTCCGCTAAAGGCGACCGCCCGCGAGCGAAGATCGTGAATCGGAAACAGCAGCCGGCCGCGGAACCGTGGAGCCAGAGTGCCATCATCTCGTTTAACGAGCAGCCCACCCTCGAGCAACACTTCCTCGCGCAGACCCAATCCTTTCATGGCGTCCAGGAAGGCGGAGCCACGCGGCGCGTAGCCGAGGCCCTGGACCTCCGCCGTTTCCATACTGACCTGCCGAGACACGAGATAGTGACGCGCGGCGTTCGCCTCCGGCGCCTCACGCAGCTGCCGCGCGAACCAGTCGGCGGCCGTCGCCACGGCCTGGAACAGCGGCTCCCGAGGATCGGGGCCGATGGCGCCGCGCTCGGGGATCGTGATGCCCACGCGCCGCGCCGCTTCCCGCACGGCGGTGGGGTAGTCCATCCCCAGCTTCTTCATAAAGAAGGAGAAGACATTCCCCGCCTCGTGGCACACGAAGCAGTAGTACATGCCCTTCTTGGGGATGACCGCGAAGTTGCGATGCGTGCCGCCGTGAAAAGGACAGGGGCCGCGGTAGTCCGACCCGGTGCGCTTCAGCTCCACGTGCTCGCCGATGATGGCGACGAGGTCGGCGGCCTCACGGACTTGCTCGATGACGTCGTCTGGAATCATGACGGGCGGACGGGCGGACGGGCGGACGGGCCGTCTACACGCTCCAAGAGGTCCGGCGCTACGACCAGCCGAATCGCTCCGATTTCGACTACCACTCGTCCATCGCCGCGGATTTCCGCAACCACTCCGACCTTACCCTGTCCCGTCCGAACGTGGTCGCCGATCTTCAGATCGGATGGACCGCCCGTCGGGCCGTCCGCCCCCTTCGCTTCGCTCAGGGCAGGCTGTCCGGCCGTCTTCTCTATCGCTTCTTCGACCATCCGCCGCGCCTCCCGCGCCGTCGCTTCGTCTACCGCGGCACGCGCCTGGGCCAGCGCCGCTTCGACGGTCTTGCGCGCCTCGAGGAGATACGTCCGGGCGCGCTCGCGGGCGTCGGCGTCGAGGCGCTTCTCGCGGGCCAGGAGGTCGGCGGCGCGCTGCTCGAGATCCGACACCGCCTGCTGCGCCAGCTCGAGCTCCGCGGCGCGGCCGTCGAGCGCCTGGGCGCGGGCTTCGAGATCGCGCCCGCGTGCTTCGACGGCGGCGAGCAAGCGGTCGAGTGTGCGCTCGGCGTCGGGCACGGCGCGCTCGGCTTCCGCCAAGACGTCCGCGGGCACGCCGAGCCGGCGCGCGATCGCCAAACCGTAGGAGCGGCCGGGCACGCCCTTGAGCAGGCGATAGGTGGGCGTCAGGGTTTCGGCATCGAACTGCAGCGACGCGTTCACGACGCCCACGGTTTCGGCGGCGAGCTGCTTCAGCGCGCCCAGATGCGTCGTCGCGAGCGTCACGGCGTGGCGGCGCGTGAGCGCCTTGAGCGCGGCCGCCGCGAGGGCCGCCCCTTCGGCGGGATCGGTGCCGCTCCCGATCTCATCGAGCAGCACCAGCGAGCCGGCGCCGGCCCGCTCCAGGATCGTGCGCAACACCGCGACGTGCGCCGAGAAGGTCGAGAGGCTGGCGGCGATCGATTGGCGATCGCCGATATCCGCGAACACCTCGGTGAACACCGGGAGCGATGACTGTGGACCGATCGGCGGGATGATGCCGCTCTGGGCCATTAAGCAGAGCACGCCGACGGCCTTGATCAGGACGGTTTTGCCGCCGGTGTTGGGACCCGAGACCAAAATCGTGAACTCGTCGGGGGCGAGGCTCAGGTCGAACGGAACGGCTTCCGTGCCGAGTAATGGATGCCGCCCCGCCCGAATCACGACCGAGCCCTCCCCGATCGCCGGCGCGAACCCGTTCACCTCCACGGCGTAGCGGGCGCGGGCGCAGAGATCGTCGAAGGCAATGCACATCTCCCACGCCGCGGCGATGGCATCGCGATGCGGGCGCAGCAGGTCCGTCAGCTCGCGCAACACGCGCAGCACTTCGCGCTGCTCCGCCGATTCGGCGGCGCGCAGCTCGTTCCCCAGCTCGATCACCTCGGGCGGCTCGACGAACAGCGTGGAGCGCGTCGCCGACTCGTCGTGCACGATCCCGCCGACGTGGCTGCGCGCGGTGCTGCGGATCGGGATGACGTAGCGGCCGCCGCGCACGGTGACCGCGGCGTCGGGGGCGCGCTCGGTGGGATCGAGGCCGACGAGCAAGGACTCGAGCTTCTTGACGAGCCGCTGCCGCGCTTCGCGCACCTGCGCGCGAGCGCGCGCCAGGTCCTTCGACGCGCCGTCGAGCACGGCGCCGTCGGGGCCGATCGATTTACCGACACGTGTTTCTAAGTCCTTCGGGGGCGGATCGACGCGCAACGCCGCCGTGCGCGGCGCCGCCTCGGCGAGCCGCTTCAGGTCCGCGGCGACGACACGCGCCGCCGCCAGCGCCACGGTCAGATCGGCGAGCGGCTGACCCTCGAGCGCGCTCCCGAGCACACCCAGCAGCTCGAGCGTGGGACTCAGGTCGGCGACGGGCTCGGCGCGAATGCCGTTCTCGCCGTTCTGCTGGAGCAGCAGCGCCGCCAGCTCGGCGACCTGCGCCAGCGCGGCTCGGATGGTGGCGGCCCCGTTTTTATCCAAGGCGGGGGTGCGGCTCATCACCCGCGCCGCGCCGAGGGGCCCCGCGGCGTGCGCCGCCACCCGCGCGAGCGCGGCGGGAAACTCGAGTGTGTCGAGGACCGAGGTTAGGGAGGCGATCCCGCCAACTCCTCGCGGACGATCTGGTTCACCAGCTTGCCGTCAGCCCGGCCCTTGAACTGCGGCATGACCTTCGCCATGAGCGGCCCCATCTCCTTGGCGCCCCCCGCGATCGCGTCGCGCACCGCCGCGCGGATCTCGTCGGCCGAGACGGCCGCCGGGAGGAACTCCTCCAGCATCTTCACTTCCGCCTGCTCGCGCGCCGCCAAGTCGGTGCGCTGGCCCTTTTCGTACGCCTCGATCGACTCCCGCCGCCGCTTCACGCCGCGGCGCAGCACCTCCGCCGCTTCGTCGTCCGTCGCGGCGTGCTTGAGCTCGATTTCTCGGTTCTGGATGTCGGAGAGGATGGTCGAAAGAAGCAGGGTGCGCGCCTGATCGCGTTGTTTTCTGGCTTGGTTCATCGCGGTGCGGAGCCGCTCCGGCAGACTCGCCACGATTCAGGCGTAACGCGGGGGGCGGCGGCCCTTGCGCCGCGCCGCGTTCATCTTGCGTTTGCGGCGCTCGCTCGGCTTTTCGTAGTGACGATGCTTGCGGAGGTCCGCCAGGATGCCCGCCTTCTCGCACTTCTTCTTGAAGCGCTTTAACGCCCGTTCGAAGCTCTCGTCATCGTGAATGATGACTTCCGACATAGAACACTACCCTAACTGTCTATCGATACGGGAACTTATCGGGACCTTAGACCCGGGGCAACCAGCCCTCACCCCCTCGGTCCCCCTCTCCCCGTTGGGGAGAGGGGGAAGGGGTGAGGGCTAGCCCGGCGGCCAATTCATCACCCGGCCGCCGAGCAGGTGCAGATGCAAATGGAATACCGTCTGTCCGCCGTCGGGGTTCGTGTTGACCACGACGCGATAGCCCCGCGTCTCGAGCCCCTTCTCTTTCGCCAGGTCGCGCGCGAAGCCGAGCAGCGTGCCGAGCAGCTGCGGATCCTTCGCATCGTTGAGCGAGCCAATGTGCATCGTCGGGATGACGAGCAGGTGCGTCGGCGCCTGCGGATTCATGTCCGTGAACGCGAGGATGCCGTTGCCCTTCTTGACGATCTGGGCGGGGACTTCGCCCGCGACGATCTTGCAGAAGATGCAGCCGCTCATATCCCGAGCGCCCGCTTGAGATCTTCCCAGATCTGGCGGCCGGCGCCTTCAGTGGGCGGCTTGCCCTCGATCTGCGCCAGCGCTTCGAGGACGCGGCGCTGCTCGGCGCTGACCTTCGTCGGCGTCCAGACGTGGACGCGCACGTGCAGGTCGCCGTGCCCGCTTTCGCCGATGCGCGGCAGGCCCTTGCCGCGCAAGCGGTGCACGGAGCCCGTCTGGGTGCCGGCCGGCAGGCGCAGCGCGGCCTGCCCGTACGGCGTCGGCACGTCGATCTCGGCGCCGAGCGCGGCCTGCGAGAACGAGACGGGGAGATCGTAGACGAGGTCGTCGCCGCGACGCTCGAAGCGCGGATCTTCCTTGATGTCGAGCACCGCGATGAGGTCGCCGGGTGGACCGCCGCGCGGCCCGGGGACGCCGTGCCCCCGCAGCGTCAGGTAATGGTGGTCGGCGACGCCGGCGGGGACGTCGATCTGCACCGTCTTCTCCGCCTTCACGCGGCCGTCGCCGTCGCAGCGCTCGCACGGCTTTTCGACGATCGTCCCCTCGCCGCCGCAGGTGGGACAGGGCGAGACCGTGAGGAACTGACCGAAGATCGACTGGGCTTGGCGCCGCACCTCGCCGGAGCCGCCGCAGGTGCGGCAGGTGACGGCGCGCGTCCCCGCCTTCGCGCCGCTGCCGGCGCACACGGGACAGCGATCGAGCGTGCGCACTCGGACGGACTTCTGCGCGCCGGTCGCGACTTCGGCGAGCGTGAGCTTCAACGCGACCTTCAGGTCCTGCCCGCGATGCCTGTCGCGCTGGGAGCGCTGGCCGCCCCCGAAGAGCGCGTCGAACGCGCCACCCCCGCCCATGCCCCCGAAGTCCCGCATGAAGACGCTGAGCGCCTCGGCGAGATCGAAATGCATCTCGGGGCCCCCCCCCGGCTGGCCGCGGCCGCGGACACCCGCGATCCCGTAGCGGTCGTAGGCGGCGCGTTTCTCCGGGTCGCGCAGCACCTCGTAGGCTTCGGTGATCTCCTTGAACTTCTCCTCGGCCGCCTTGTCGCCGTTGTTGCGGTCGGGGTGGTGCTCCATCGCGAGCTTGCGGTAGGCCTTCTTGATCTCGGCCTCGTCCGCCTCGTGGGCGACGCCGAGCACGGCGTAGAAATCGACGGCGCGGGCCATCTACTCGAGCAGCTCCCCGACGAGCCGCGAGGTGTGCTCCACCAACGCGGCGATCTTGTCGTAGGGCATGCGGGTGGGTCCCATCACGCCGATCACGCCCGAGAGCGGGCCGAAGCGGTACGACGACGTGACGAGGGTGAAGGGCGCGAGGCGCGGATCGAGATGCTCCTGGCCGATCGTGATCGTCAGCCCGTCGCCGCCGCGCGCCGCCAGCGCCTCGCGCAGCAAGTCGCGCCGCTCAGTCACCTCCATAAGGCCCTGCAGCCGCTCCTTGGTCGCAAACTCGGGCTGGATCGCGAGCGGTTGGGTGCTGCCGAGCACCACGCCCAGGGGCGGCGGGACGTCGAACAGCTCCTCGGCTTCCTGCACGAAGATGTTGAGCAGGTCGGTGGAACCGGGAGATTGATCCGACACTGCGTCGCGCAGACGCTCGGCTACGCCCGAGCGGATTTCCTTCAAGGTGAGACCCGCGAGGCGTTCGTTCAGCACGACGGTGACGTGCGCCACGGCCTCGTGCGCCATGTGCGAGGGCACCTCGACGAAGATCGTCCGCACGACGCCGCTCTTGAGCGCGAGCACGAGCAGCAGGCGCTCGGTGGACACGTGCATCAGGTCGAGCCGCTCGAGCACCGCTTCCTCGAGCGACGGACTCACCGCGACGCCCAGCTCGTTGGTGAGGACGCCGAGCACCTGCGCGGCGCGGGACAGGATCTGCTCGATCACGGCGCGCTCGCCCGCCAGCTCTCCGCGGATCTGCTCCGACTGCGCGGCGCCGACGCGCGGCGGCTTCATCAGCGAGTCGACGTAGACGCGGTACGCCTGGTCGGTGGGAATGCGGCCCGCCGAGGTGTGCGGGTGGTAGAGGAAGCCCTTCTCCTCGAGATCGCTCATCGTGTTGCGGATAGTCGCCGGCGACAGGCCAAGCTGGTGACGCTTGGCGATAGTGCGGCTCCCCGCCGGTTCGGCGGTCTGCACGTAGGTTTCGATGACGGCCTCGAGCACCTGGCGCTCGCGGTCGGTAAGCGACGCGGTCACGTTGCCAACTCCTTTGCCGCGAACAATTTAGCAACGAGCTCGTCGAGCCGCAACCAGCCCTCGGGGGTGCACCGCACCCTGTCCCCCTCCACCACCACCCAGCCCGCCCCCAACCAGGCGGAAAGATGGACAGATGGAACGATGGAACGTGACAACCCTTCCGAGGTTCGGAGCGCCAAATAGGCCCGTTCGAGCTTTTCTTGTTCAGGAGTGAGCACCTCCTCGGACTCGATGGGCGAACGTCCTTCCGCGATGGCGCGCCGGTAGGCCTCCCACGCCGCGATGTTCCAGCGGCGAGTCGAGCCATCGAACGAGTGCGCGGCTGGACCGAGACCCAGGTATGAACGACCTGACCAATAGGCCGAGTTATGGCGTGAACGAAAACCATCCCGCGCGGCGTTCGAGACCTCGTAAAACTGATAGCCGTCAGCGTGCAGCCGTCTGTGGGCGTGGAGGTACTCCTCCGCGTAGCGGTCGTCGGCAGGCAGCTTCGTCGCCCCGCGAGAGATCCAGCGGTCGAGGGGCGTGCGCGGTTCGACGGTGAGACCGTACAAGGACACGTGAGTGGGGCGTAGGGCGAGGGCGTGATCCAGATCGCGGTCCCAGTCCCGTTGCAGATCTTCGGGGAGTGCGAAGATCAGGTCGAGCGAGATGTTCTCGATCCCCGCCGCGCGCAGCATGCGCACCGCGTCGCCGATGCGGGCCGCGTCGTGGGAGCGGTGCATCCATTGCAGGACACGGTCGTCGAACGACTGCGCACCGAGCGAGACACGATTGACGCCGGCGGCGCGCCAGACACCCGCGCTCTCCGGAGTCACGTCCTCCGGATTAGCCTCTAACGTGACTTCACCGTCGTCGAGCGAAGTAGTCGAGCGAAAGGCGTCGAACAACGATGTGAGCAGCCGGGCGAGGTCCGGGGGCGGAAGGAGAGATGGGGTGCCGCCGCCGAGGTAGAGGGTCTCGAGGGCCTCTGGCCCACCCCGGGCCGTCGGCCCGGGGTCAGCCGAGCGCCACTCGGTCAACACGGTTTCCACGTACTCCTGCGCCGGAATCGTCTTTCGGACGGCGATCGAGAAGTCGCAGTAGGAGCAGCGCCGGACGCAGAAGGGGACGTGGACGTAGAGGTGGCGGACCACGGGGGGAATATAGCCCACCATCGGTGGACCCCGGGCGGTGTCCCCTGGCAACGGCCCGCCAGAAGCCCCGCGGCATGGCCGCGGGGTTGGTCTACCCTGGTGGGATGAGGTGGGGATGGTGAGCGTGCTGCCGTGCTATGTACTCGCGTGTGGCGCACAAGTGGTTTGCGCACACTGACCCCGCGTAGTAACCGCGGCACCACGCTGCGTTCGCTCCGACCAAGCGCGACGACTCGGACTTGGCGTCACGCACGAACGCCGAAAGCGCAGTGTCGGGCCGGTAGCTCACGAGAATGTGCACGTGCTCGGTGAGCACTGCTTGAGCGATCACCTTGACGCTGTGTCGCACGGCGGCACGCTGCACGGCGGCTGTGACGGTCTGCACGTCGGCGCGGCAGACCGTGCGGGCCCGCCAGTGCGTGCCCCAGGTGATGTGCGCATACAGCGCGTATGCCTTGTGCGGCCCCTTTGCCCTCACTCGAACTCTTCCGGGTAGACTAACCCCGGGGCCATGCCCCGGGGTTCAAGAAAAAGGGAAACGTGGGTTTGCATAGTTGGAGCGGCGCGGTGCCCCGGGGTGACCCCTCAGCTCAGCCCAAACACCATCCCCGGCGTCTGCCGCACCAATCCCCGCAGCTCCAACTCCGTCAGCGCGCCCAACACATCCGCCGCCCCCGTCCGCGCCGCGGCGACGAGCGCGTCCACATGCTGCGGCTCGGCGGTGAGCCGGTTCCACAGGGTCAGCTGCAGTCCGGAGAGATCGGGTGGCGGTACGCGGGGCGCGGGAGTCGCCAAGGCCACGGCGGTGTCGTTGAGACCGGTGGGAAGGCCGATCTCCTCGAGAATGTCGGCGGCGCACAGCGCGGCCTTCGCGCCCTGCTGAATGAGCTTGTTGCAGCCGACGGAGGTCGGGCTCGTGATGGGACCCGGCACGGCGAGGATGGGACGGTTCTGCTCGAGCCCCGCATCCGCGGTGACGATCGCGCCCGACTGCGCCGCGGCCTCGATCACGAGCACGGCGCGCGCCAGCCCCGAGATCAGCCGGTTGCGGCGCGAGAACGAGCCGGCGTGCGGCCGCTCGCCCGGCGGGTGCTCGCTGACGAGGCACCCGTGTTCGACCATGCGCGCATACAGCGCGCCGTTGGCCGCGGGATAGATGACGCCGAACCCGTTGCCGAGCACACCCACGCTCTTTCCGCCGACGTCGAGCGCCGCCGTATGCGCCAGCGCGTCGATGCCGCGCGCCATGCCGCTCACCACGACGGCGCGGCGCGCGACGGCGCCGGCGAGCAGCCGCACCGCTTCGGCGCCGTAGGCGGTGTGGTTCCGGCTCCCCACGATCGCGACCGCCGGACGCGCGAGCAGCGACACCTCGCCCCAGGCGTAGAGCACCGCGGGAGGATCGTGAATGTCGACGAGCTGCGCGGGGTAGTCGGGGTCGGCGGGGAGGAGCGCGCGGGCGCCAATCTCCGCTAGCTGGGCGAGCACCCGCTCCCCGTCCCGCGGCGCCACGGCGCGAATCGCCGTCGCCGCCGCCCGGCTGATGCCGTGCAGCGCGACGAGGCGCGCGTGCGGCGCTTGCAGCACCGCTTCGGCGCTCCCGAACGCGCCGAGCAGCAGCCGGAGACGGTGCGATCCAATCCCCGGCACCAACGCCAGCGCCAGCGTCGCTACGACTTCAGGGTCGCCCATAGGAGTTCGAGCAGTTCCGGTACACCCTGGCGAGTGACGGCCGAGATTTCGACCACCGGTGCGCCACCGTCTGTACGGACCTCCGTGCGGGGTGCGGAGTGCGGGGCGCGTAGGTCGCCCTTCGTGAGCACGACCACATGCGGCTTGGACGCCAGATCCGGTGAGTACAGCGCCGCCTCCCGACGCAGCAGGTCGTACGTCGCCTGGGGATCGGGGCTGTCGACCGGCACCAGCACGGCGAGCATCCTGGTGCGCTCCACGTGCTGCAGGAAGCGCAGGCCGAGCCCCTTCCCCGCGTGCGCCCCTTCGATGATCCCGGGGATGTCCGCCACCACGAACGTCCGATGCCCCGACAGCCCGACGACGCCGAGGTGCGGCTCGAGCGTGGTGAAGGGGTAGTCGGCGACTTTGGGCCGTGCCGCCGAGATGACGGAGAGCAGCGTGCTCTTGCCGGCGTTCGGCTCGCCCAACAGACCGACGTCGGCGATGAGCTTGAGCAGCAGCTCGACGTTGCGCTCGACGCCCTGCTCTCCCGGCTCCCACTCGCGCGGCGACTGGTGCGTCGGCGTGGCGAAGTGCTGGTTGCCGCGCCCGCCGTGCCCACCCTTGGCCACGAGCAAGGTCTGGCCGGCCCCGAGCAATTCGCCGAGCAGCTCGCCCGTGTCGGCGTCGCGCAGCTCGGTGCCGGGCGGGACGGGGAGATACACATCAGCGGCCGACTTGCCCGTCATGTTCTTCCCTTTGCCGTGCTGCCCGCGGTCGGCCTTCCACAAGGTGTGATAGCGGTAGTCGAGCAGCGTGGCGAGGTTTTCGTCGGCGCGGACGTACACACTTCCGCCCGATCCACCGTCACCGCCGTCCGGGCCACCTTTGGGCACGAACTTCTCGCGCCGAAAAGAACTGGCTCCCGATCCCCCTGTTCCGGCAACCACATGAACCACAGCACGATCTATGAACATCAGAGATTGCGCTCCCTGACATCCACCCACATCTCCCACAGCTTCAACGCGCGCTCCTTCGTCAGATCCATCTCGACCACCGCGAGCACCCCGTCCACTTCATCCCGCGTCGACCCAGTATTCAGCGCTCCACGCAGATGCGCGTGCAATTGGCGGGGGGCATTCAGCATTGCAATGGCGGCCAGGGTGCACAGCTCGCGCCGCTTCGTGTCGAGCCCCGGCCGCGACAGAATCTTGCCGTACGCGTCCACCACCACGAGCGGCTCGATCGCGGGGTGCAGCGCCCGCAGATTCACCAGCAGCTTGTGATACGTCCGCCCGTACACCTCGGCGCACGCCTGCACCCCGCGCTCCGTCCACCGCGCCCATTCCGGGTGCGCGATCGGCTCGCCCACGTCCTGCGGAGGCCCCGCCACCTCACGCCACACCGCGAAGGCGACCAAGGTGAGCGGATACCCCACGTTGAGGAAGCTCTGCAGCAGCAGCTCCTCGACCCACGCCGCGGGCACGCCGGCGGCACGCGCAGCGATCATCCGCACGCGCAGCTTGGTCTCGTCGCCCGTCGCCGTCGCGGTCGCGATCCGGATGAGGGCCAACGTTTGCGGATCGAGCCCGCCGCTCACACTACCACTCCGCACCCCGCACGCCGCACTCTTTTCACCGCGTGAGCCCCCCATTTACCCGCATCTCCCCCACCGTCTCACCCCGCGAGTTCTGCGTGGGCCGCGAGACCAGGGAATCGGGCTGCGGCCGCAGCCCCAGCTCGCCGAGCACCGCCGCCAGCGCCAGCGCCGAGGCCACGCTGTGACCGTCCTCGACCTTGAGGGCGACGCCGAGCTTCTCGCGCACGAGTAAGGCGCTGTACACGCCCTCGGCGCCGACCTTCGCGACGACCTGTCCCGGGTGCGCGCGCATCATCTCGGTACAGGGCCGCCCTTCGCCGGCGATCAGCTCGGGATGCTTCAGCATCGCGTCACGGATCGGGCCTTCGAGCCGCGCATACGCGCGTGCCATACTGACGAGCGGCATCGCGAAGCACGCGACACCGCACCCGTCCACGCCCACGCCAATCTCCTCGGCGGGCATTCCCGTCCAGCTGCTCACCTCGGCGAGGCAGCGTTGCTGGACGGGGTGCTCGAGCCGCGTGTAGAACTCGGTCGGCCAACCGTGGTGCTTCGCAAGCGCCAACATCCCCGCGTGCTTGCCCGAACAATTCGAGTACACGGCCGTGAGCCGCACGCCGCGCGTCTCGTAGTCTTTCGCCACAGCTTCGGAGAGGGGCCGGTGCGGTCCGCACAACAGATCGCGCTCCGAGCAGCCGATCTTTTGAAGCAGCTCGCGCACCCGCGCCACCTGCGGCGGCTCGCTCGAATGCGAGGCACAAATGAGCGCCAGGTCTTCGCTCGTGAGCTTGAATCGCTCGGCGGCCCCGTCCTCCACGAGCGGCATCGCCTGAAACGGCTTGGCCGCCGATCGCCAGAACGTGATGAGCTGGGGATCGCCGGCCTGGGCGACGAGCGTAGTGTCGGCGTTCACGACCGCGACGTGGACGCGGTGGCGCGACTCGACGACCGTGCCCCGGCGCAACTCAACTTGCACGGTGGCGCTCCCCTCCCCCCCCATCACGTGCGGCGTGCGGGGTGCGGAGTGCGGCATTGCTATGAAGGATCATTCGCGACATCACGCCTCCCTTGAAACTCCGCACCACTCAACGTGAACCCGATCCCCGCGATGACCACCGCCCCTCCAATCAATGCCAGAACCGGTGGGCTCTCGTGCAGGCCCAGCCATGCGATCAGCGTCGCGCCCACGGGCTCGCCCAGCGCCGCGACGTTGACGGTCGTGGCCCGATAGTACTTCAGCGCGTAGTTCATGCCCGTGTGGCCGAGCAGCATCGGCCCCACCGCCAGCGCGCCGAACACGGCCCAGTCGCGCCCCGCGAACCCGGTGAGGGGCACGTCGCGCAGCAGGGCGACGGCGGCAAGTGTGAGCGCGGCGACGGCGTAGACGACGGTCGCATAGGTCCACACACCGACCGTGACGCGCACCCGCCGCCCGATGACGTAGTAGCCCGCGGCGGTGAGCGCGCCCGCGAGGGCCAGCAGATCGCCGCCCAGGGCGCCGAGCGACAAGCGCGCGTCGCCGATCCCGATCAGCGTCGCGCCGACGACCGCGATCCCGATCCCCCACCCCTCGCGCCGGCTGGGGTGCTCGTGCAGCCACACGGCGGCCAGCGCCCACACGAAGATAGGCTTGAGCGAGACGAGCACGACCGAGCTCGCGACCGTGGTGAAGCGCAGCGACGCGATCCAGGTCCAGAAGTGCGCAGCCAGGAACAGACCGGAAAGAACCATCAGCCAAAGGGCGTGGGACGTGGGGCGTTGGGCGTCACGTCCTACGCCCGACGCCCCACGCCCTTCCCACACCGCCAATCCCCCCGTCACCGGAAGCACGAGGGTCAGTCTCCAGAACGCGATCGCCAGCGCCGGCGCCACCGCCAACCGGACGATGGGGCCGGCGTAGGTGGTCGCGAGAACGGCGAGGAGGAGGACGAGAAGTGGAGACATAGGCGCGGGGAAGTTAACCGTGGGCTGAAGGCCCGGCTCGGCTAGAACGCTCGTCCTAAAGGACGCCCTTCAGGGGACGGTTAAACCGGAGGCCCATCTCTTCACCTCTTGCCTCTCATCCTCTCATATCGAAGATTGCGCGCTCAATGCGTACCGTCCTCTTCCTTCTTCTACTCCCCACGCTGGCGGCGGCGCAGGACGCCTCCCCCTACGTCCCGCTCAACCACTGGGCGATGCCCTACGTCGAGCATCTGATCGCCCGCGGTCGCCTCGTCGACCCGACGCCGCTCACCCGCCCGTTTCGCGCCGCCGACCTGCTGCGCGCGCTCGAGGGGGCGGACAGCGCGCGCCTCACGACGGCCGAGTGGGATGTCGTTCGCCACGTCATCAACGAGCTGACGCGGCGCGAGCGCGGTCCGACCGCACGACTCGACCTCCAGGCCGGCGGCGCCGGCAGCTCGCACGCGCGCCGCGATGCGCTGCGCGCCGCCGGTCCCGGGCACGGCACCGTGTCGGGCGGCGCGGCGCTGACGCTCTTCTTTGGCCCGGTCGTCGCCGTGACGCACCCCTACTTCGACACGCGCCTCAAGTACGATCCGGACTGGTACGGGAAAAAGGATCGCGCCATCGCGGGCCGGAGCGCCGAGGCGTATGTCAGCGCCCAGCTGCGTTACGCGGAGCTGTTCTTCGGAACGCTCGACCGCAATTGGGGACCGAGTCCCGTCCAAGGCGTTCTCCTCTCCGACTCGCCCTACGGGATGGATCATGCCGCGCTCTCCCTCGGGACGGGCGGCGTGCGCCTCGAGGGACTGGCGACGCAGCTGAACAGCCTCACCGATACGAGCGGCGCGATCCACAACCGCTACATGGTCCAGCATCGCCTCTGGCTGCGACCACCGGGGCGCTGGACGGTGGCGCTGTGGGAAGCATCGGTGCTCGCGGGCGTGGACCGGCAGCTCGAGCCCTGGTACTTGAACCTCATGAGCCTCGGCCTCCTGGCGCAGCTCAACACCAACACCAACGTCAATTCGTTCGTCGGCATCGATCTGCAGCGCCGCTCGAGTGTGACAGTGTTCGCGCAAGGCATGCTCGACGACATCCAGGTCGATCGGAAAACAGCGGCCGACCGCAAGCCGGCCAGCTACGGTCTGACGCTCGGCGCCCAGGGCAACCTGGCGCCGCTGCACGGCGCGTGGACGCTCTTCTACACGCGCATCTCGAATCTCGCGTACAGGAACGAAGACAACTTCCAAGCGCCGCTCTACTTCGGCTTGGGGACGGGTCGCAACTTCTCGGATTACGATCAGCTGACCGTGCGCACGTCCCTGCTCACGGCGCACGGCGCACTGCTCACGCCTGAGATCACGGTTTTACGCCAGGGCGAGGGCGATCTTCATCTAGCTCATCCGCTCGTCGCAGCATACGATTCGACGCCGGCATTTCTATCCGGCGTGGTGGAAAGAACGGTGAGACTGGCCGTCAGCCTTCAAGTGTCCGCGGGTACTTGGAGCTTGGCAGGGAACGGTGGCGTGCACCTGATCTCGAACGCGGACCACGTCAGCGGGCTGTCGCGCACCCGGTGGGTGGGGAGCGTGGGAATCGAGTGGCGGTATCGGTGGGAGAGCCTGCTACCATGACGTTGTTGCCTTCATGACCCGCGACCAAATCGAGGCCCTGCTCCGCAAGATGGCCGGCGTCCGCGTCGTCGTCCTCGGCGACGCGATGCTCGACATCTATCTCTCCGGCGAAGTGGACCGCATCTCCCCCGAGGCGCCCGTGCCCGTCGTCACGGTGCACGGCCGGCGCCACGCGCTCGGCGGCGCGGCGAACGTGGCCGCCAACGTCGCGGCGATTGGCGCCGAGTGCCGGCTCGTCGCGGTGATCGGCGACGACGCGCGCGGCGACTCGGTGCGTTCCGAGCTGGCCCAGGCGCGGCTCGCCGACAGCTATCTCACCGTCGCCGCCGCGCGGCCCACCACGTCCAAGACGCGCGTCGTGGCGCGCGGGCAGCAGATGCTGCGCATCGACGAAGAGGTGGACGAACCGATCCCCGCGCGCACGATGGAGATCGTGGCGGGCGAGCTGGAGCGCGCCATGCGCGACGCCGATGCCCTCCTTATAGAGGATTACAACAAGGGGACGGTCGTCCCGCAGGTGATCGAGCGGGGCCTGGCGCTCGCGAAGAAGCGCGGCGTCCCGGTCGTCGTGGACCCCAAGTTCAAGAACTTCTTCGCCTATCGCGGCGCCACGGTGTTCAAGCCGAACCGCAAGGAGCTGGAGCAGGCGATGGGCGCGGCGCTCGATCTCGCGCACCCCGACGCCTTGCCCAGCGCCCTCGGCAAGCTGGCGGTGGACAATCTGCTGCTCACGCTCGGCGCCGAGGGGATGATCCTCGTCACCAAGGACGGGGGAATCACCCGCATCCCCACGATGGCGCGCGAGGTATACGACGTGTCCGGCGCCGGCGACACCGTCACGGCGTGGGTGGGGACGGCGCTGGCGGCCGGGGCTAGCGTGCGCGAGGCCGCCGACGTCGCCAATTTTGCGGCGGGGATCGAGGTCTCCAAGGCCGGCGTCGCGACGGTCTCGCCCGCCGAGGTGCTCGGCATGCACGAGGCCTATTACGATCAACTCGGGAAGCTGCGGCGCGGAGGCTTGCTGTAGGACGGGCCCTTAGCTCAGCGGTTAGAGCAGCGGACTCATAATCCGTAGGTCCCAGGTTCAAATCCTGGAGGGCCCATTGTATCTTGGAGTTTCCTCGGGTGGCTAGCTCAGCTGGTTAGAGCGCCGGTCTCACATACCGGAGGTCACAGGTTCGAGTCCTGTGCCGCCCACTACCCAACCTGAATGCGTCGCGTCCTCGTCATCTCGCACACCTACGTTCAACCCGCCCACCGCGGGAAACTGCGCGCGCTCGCCGCCCAGGGCCTCGACGTCACCGTGGGCGTGCCGCAGCGCTGGCGCGAGCCGGCGCTGGGCGAGCGCATCGAAAGCGCCTGGGAGCGCCAGAGCGGCTTGGAGGTCTTCCCGATCCCCGCCAAGGGGGGCGACCAGCTGCACAAAGTCCGCTTCGGTCGTCGCGCCCTCGGCGCCCTGCTGCGCGACAAACGCCCCGACCTGGTCCAGATAGAGGAAGAGCCCACCACGGCGGTGGCGCGCCAGGTGATCAAGGCGGCGCGTCACCTCAGCATCCCCGTCGTACTCTTCACTCATCAGAATGTCGACCCGCGGCTCCCCCTGCTGCAGCGCTGGGGCCGGCGCCGCACGCTGCGCCGCCTGAAGGGCGTCGTGGCGGGGAGCGAGGCGGGCGCCGAGCTGGTGCGGCGCGAGGTGGCGACGCTGCCGGTCGCCGTCATCCCGCAGCTCGGCACCGGCGTGCCGCACGACCCGCTGCACGCGCCGCACGAGGGTCTCGCGATCGCGTGCGTGGGACGCTTGGTGGCCCGCAAGGGACTCGATAACTTGCTGCATGCGCTCGCGCTGAATCGCGGCGCCGCGTGGCATCTGACGGTCGTGGGAGACGGGCCGGAGCGCGAACGGCTCGAAGCCCTGGCGAGTGAGCTGCGGCTGGCGGCGCGGATTCGCTGGACCGGCGGCCTCCCCGCCGAGCAGCTGGAGCGGCTCTGGACCGACACCGATGTGCTGGTGCAGCCCTCGCGCGCGCTCCCCGATTGGCAGGAGCCCAACGGGCACGTGCTGGTCGAGGCGATGGCGCACGAGGTCGCGGTGCTCGGCTCGGGGAGCGGCGTGATTCCCGAGATCGTGGGAGACGCCGGCGTGGTGGTGCCGGGAGGCGATGCGCCGGGGCTCGCGGCCGAATTGCTGCGACTCGCCGATGACGCGGTGCGGAAGCCGATCGCGGCGGCGGGAAGAGCGAGGGCGATGAGGCTCTATTCTGACGACGCAGTTGCGGAGAGAACCTTGAGTTTTTGGAACACCCTGCTCGTTTGACCATGGCCCGAGTTCTCCTGGTCCCGGATCTGCCCCTCGAGGGTTGGCCTTCGATGGACAAGTACGCCCATCGCTTGCACGACTGGCTCGAGAGCTCCAGTCCCGGCTTCGACGTCCGACTCGCGGCCCACATCGGGGCGCTGACGGAGGAGCTGCGCGACGGCCGCGGCAACCGCAGCTCGGGGTCGTTCGTGCGCTGGTGGACGCAGCCGGTCGATCCGTCGCGCATCGTGTTGCCGGGCCCGTTGCACGGCCCGCATCAATACGCCGCGCGCCATTTCTTCTATCCGTGGCGCGTGAAGCGTGAGGCGCGGCGCGCCGATCTGGTGCACATCCTCGATCACAGCTACGCCCACATGCTGTCCAGCGCGCGCAAGCGTCCCGTGGTGGTCACGGTGCACGATCTGATGCCCGTGATCGTGCTGCGCTCGCCGACCGATGGCTGGCGGGAGGGGGTGCGCAATCGGTTCCTCAGGACGGCACTGAAAGCCCTCCGCCAGGCCGACGCGTACATCGTCGGCACCGAGTGGCTCAAGGGCGAGCTGGCGACGTGGCTCGGTGACGACAAACGGGTGCGCGTGATCCCGTTTGGGGTCGACCGCGCCTTTTTCGGGGAATCGACCAGCGCGCGCGAGCGCGGGCGGCGTGACTGGCGCATTCCCGAGGAAGCGTTCGTCGTGCTGCACGTCGGCAGCACTGTGGACCGGAAGAATGTGCCGCTCGTGATCAACACCGTCGCCCGGCTGCGGCAGCACGCCGACGTCTATCTGCTGCAAGTGGGGGGCCGGTTCACCCCCGAGCAGGAGCAGCTGATCGACCGGCTCGATCTGCGGCGCGCGGTGCGCAGCGTGGCGGCGGCGGACGAGACGACGCTGCGGCGCGCCTACCGTGCCGCGGATGTCCTCTTGTTTCCGTCGCTGTACGAGGGGTTTGGATTTCCCGTCCTCGAGGCATTTGCATCGGGCTTGCCTGTCGTCACGTCTGGCGCCGGTGGGTTGAAGGAAGTGGGAGGAGACGCGGCGCTGGTGGTGGAGGGACGCGATCCGGCCGCGTACGTCGAGGCGCTGGAGACGCTGTCGGAGGACACCGACCGTCGCGAGGAATTGATCGATAAGGGGTGGGCGAGGGCGCGGGGGTTCACGTGGCAGCGGACGGCGGAGCAGACGGCGGGAGTTTACAAGGAGTTTCTCCGCTAGTCCTCACAGCGGGGACTCAAAGGAGGATGCGATGATTCGGTTACCGCCTCCAGGTGGCAGCACATCAAGTTCTGGAATGGGCACTTTCCAGGTCTCGATTGAGGTCGGCGACGTCGCCGGCGCACGTTTCGTCTCGATGCAAGCCCTCGTAGACACCGGGGCAGCATACACATGGATTCCTCGCGACGTGCTGGACCGGTTGGGCGTGACGCCTGAAGAAGAGTGGCCCTTCGTGTTAGCGGACGGGCGTGAGGTGCAGTACTGGGTCGCGTGGACGCAGGTCAGACTTGGAAGACGGGCACGGCCCACCATCGTCGTGTTCGGCGACCGAGGGTCCACGCCTCTGCTCGGGGCGTACACGCTCGAAGGCTTCCGGTTGGCAGCCGATCCCGTGAATCAGCGACTCATCTCCGTTCCCGGACTCCTGAAGGTGGCCAGCTAACTGCGGGACCCCGGGGCATGGCCCCGGGGTTCACGCACCCGAGCCAAAAGCTTGACCCCCCGCTACTTAGCTCCCATCTTTTCGGCCCGATGTTCACTCGCACATGCCTGCTCGGCTTGGTGTTAGGCGCGCTGCCCCTCAGCGCGCAGCAGCCTACCCAGGGCCAGATCCAGCAAGCCCTCCAACAGCCCGGCATCGCCGACCAGCTGCGCGCGCGCATCCAGTCCTCCGGCCTCACCCCCGACCAAATCCGCGCGCGGCTCTCGGCGAGCGGCTACTCCCCCACGCTGCTCGACGCGTACCTGGGCGGGGCGCCGGCGGGTGGCGTGCAGACGGCTCCCGGCGCGCTCGAGCTGCAAGCGATCCAGGCGCTTGGTTTACCGCTGTATGAGGCGCCCCTACTCCCGGTTGACACGGGGTTGATGCGCTCGCGGTCGGGGTATGCGCCGAGTCGTGTGTTTGGGGTGGACGTGTTCCGGCGCACCACGACGCAGTTCCTGCCGCTGCTCGCGGGACCTGTCCCCCCCGATTATAGACTCGGCCCGGGCGACAATCTGGTGCTGATCCTGACGGGCGACGTCGAGCTGGCGCACACGCTGTCGGTCACGCGCGAGGGGTTCATCTTGATCCCCCAAGTCGGGCAGGTGTTTGTGTCGAACCTCACGCTCGAGCAGCTGCGCAGCGTGCTGTACGACCGGCTGGGGCGGGTCTATTCGGGGGTGCGACGCACCAATGCCACGACGCGGTTCGACATTTCGGTCGCCAACGTGCGCGCCAATCAGATCTACGTGGTGGGCGAGGTGGCGCAGCCGGGCGCGTACCAGATCAGCTCGCTCGGTACCGTGCTCACGGCGCTGTACGCGGCGGGCGGGGTGACCGACCGGGCCAATCTGCGATCGGTCGAAGTGCGCCGCGGCGACAAGCCGGTCGCGACGCTCGATCTGTACGACTATCTGCTGCGCGGCGACGTGCACGATGACGTGCGCTTGCAGACGGGTGACGTCGTGTTCGTGCCGGTGCATGGCATTCGCGCCGAGATCAGCGGCGCCGTCACGCGGCCGGCGATCTACGAGCTGCGGGCGGGCGAGACCCTCAGCGATCTCCTGGGAGCGGCTGGTGGGTTCCGGCCCAACGCACAATTCAAGCGCATCGCGGTGCACCGGTTACTGCCGCCGGCGGAGCGCGGTCCGGGCTCCCCGCCGCGCGCCGTCATCGATGTCGCTCTAACGGGCATTCAAATCCCGCCGCTAGCCCTGCTCGACGGAGACTCGGTCGTGATCGATTCCGTTTCCGCGCTCTCCGGCCAGTTCTACGTCGCGATCGCGGGGATGGTGAAGAAGCCGGGGTCGTATCCGTGGCGTCAGGGGATGACGCTGCGCGATCTCGTGCTGCTCGCGCGCGGGCCGGCGATCGGCGCCGATTTGCGGGAAGCCGAAATCGCGCGCATGCCGGCGGACCGCTCGCAAGGCCAGCTGGCGACGACGCTGCGGGTGCCGCTCGATTCGACGTATCTGTTCGAGCGCGACTCGGCGGGCCGCTATGTGGGGCCGCCGGGGCTTCCCTTCCCCGCGAACGGCGCGGCGGAGGTGCCGCTCCAGCCGTACGACAACGCGTTGATTCTGCGGCAGCCCGACTTCGACTTTCAGCGCACCGTCACGATCACGGGCGAGGTCCGCTTCCCCGGCACCTACTCGCTGCGGACCAAGAGCGACCGCCTGTCGAGCCTCTTCAGCCGCGGCGGTGGTCTGACGCCGCAGGCGTACCCCGAGGGGATCCGGTTCTACCGCGCCGTCAACGCCGTGGGCCGGATCAACGTCGATGTGCGTCGCGCCCTCGCCGACACGTCGTCGCGTTTCAACATCGTGCTGCAGCCGGGCGACTCGTTGCACATCCCGGAGTACACGCCGAGCGTGAAAGTGTCGGGGTCGGTGAACTCGCCGGGGAGCGTGCTGTGGCGGCAGGGGGCGAATCTCTCGTACTACGTCAGCGCCGCCGGCGGGTACGCGCCGCAGGCACTAAAGAGCCAGGTGAGCGTGCGGTTCGCGAACGGCGAGGTGCGCACGCGGCATCACAGCTTCTTGGGGGGTGGTGATCCGACGCCCGGGCCTGGATCGGAAGTGTTCGTGCCTGCCGAGGATCCGAATGCGAAGAAGACCGACTACGTGTCGCTGTTCGGGGCGGTGGCGCAGATTCTGGCGAGCACGATTGCGATTATTGTGGTGCTGAGGCGGTAGCGCGTCACACCATCAGCGCACGCATGGCGTGGAGGGTGCGGCGGAACGGGTTGAAGACGAGACCGAGGAGGGCTTCCGCATCGCCCGGCTGGCCTTCGCCCTGGGGCAGGGCGAGCCGGCACTCCGAGACCGACCGGCGGATGATCGTCCCGTCGGCCAGGCTGAAGTCCATCTCGCGCAGCGGCGCGAGCCCGATGGCCTGCCACACCGGCTCGGGGAGGAGCGAGTACATCGCTCCACTGTCGATCAGGAAGCGAACTGTGGCTTCGGTGCCGCTGGGACCGCGCACGGTGCCCTGGATGTAGCTGATACCCATGCTCCGGAGTATGGAGGGTCTGTTTAGCGAACGGCGTCATCCGAAAACTGCGCAGGGGAGCAAAACGGCGCCAGGACCGAAAGACAACGCGAGGGGCTCGTGTCGAGCCCCCCGCGTCGCGAACCGTGCCAGGCGATAACCTCTGGATCTCCTAGATTCCCTTGCAGGAATGGTGACGGCAACCTTTCCGTCCTCACGGCCCGCGAATGGCTCTCCACAGCGTACCCGCGCGCACCCGCGCCGTCAAGTGTTCGTGCGCAAACGGGTACGCGCTATTCACCCACGCCTCGCGCTTGTCATCAAGGAATTTGACCGATACGAGGAGCCAGCGGGCCGGGCGGCCCACGAGTCCCACGAACTCCACTCGGCGCCGATCCCCGTGTCGGCGCCGTCCGATAAAGTCCGGGGCTGAAAGCACCGTTGGAATATGGGTCAGGCACAAGGGAAGCCATTGCGGATGTCGCCGTCGGATGTGTTCGATGCGCTCCGGAGCGATCCCGACGGTACGCTCGGTACCTCGGAGGTTACCCGGAAGCACGATCCAACCCGGCACAATGCCCGCGATCTGGATCGTGCGACCATCGGAGCGCAGCGCGATTGTCCGCCCCATCGGAGGGAGAAGGTGGCAAGCAGCGGTGCTCGTTGCGGCATCATTCCCGCGCCGGTGGGGCCAATTGGTTGCGCGCTGCGCCGGGCCGTCGGCTAGCAGAGGGTGTCACAGGCCGCGAAAGGGGGAACCCGCGACCGACTAGCCGAGGATGTCGGCGGCCCCGATCGTGACGTCGGGGGGGAGGAGCGGTCGCAGGGTGCCGCCCGCGGAAACGGTGGTGACCTCGCGGTACGCGTCAGGGCTCGGTTCCCGGTACACCGTGATGGCCTGCGCGCCGAGGTCCACGAGCCACAGCTCGGGGATGACGGCGCGGGCATAGAGCGGGATCTTGACGTCGCGGTCGTAGGCGAGGGTGGTGTCGGCGACCTCGATGACGAGGAGGATGTCCCGGGCGCGCGGGTGGCGGGGGTAGCCATCGGCCCGACGTTTGAGCACGGGCAAGTCCGGCTGCGGCGCGTCGTGACGCCCGAGCACCACGGGGTTCTGCACGTCGATGATCGCGAGCTCGAGGGCACGGCGGGCAAACAGGTCGTGCAAACGCCGGACGCAGCTCGCGTGGCGGTCCCCAATGGGGGTCATGGCGACGACTTGGCCGGCGATGAGCTCGACGCGGTCATCCTCGCCCAGCACGCCCAGCTCGGCGAGCCGCTGGTAGGACTCGACCGTGAAGGGGCCCCGGAGCACGGGCAGTACCATGGAGCCTAGTCGAGGATGTCGGTGGCGGTGATGGCGGCGTCGGGCAGGAGGAGCGGTCGCAGGGTCTCACCGCGGGTAACGGTGACGACCTCGCGATACCCGTTGGAGCGCGGCTCGCGGTACATGGTGATGGCGTCGGCGCCGAGGTCAACGAGCCAGGCCTCCGGGATTGCGGCCGCAGCGTAGCGCGGGATCTTCACGTCGCGGTCGCGCTCGAGGGAGGTGTCGGCGACTTCGATGACGAGCAGGACGTCCTGGGGGCTGGGGAGCCACGCGCCCGAGAAGCCCCCGGCGCGCCGCACGACGGCCAGATCGGGCTGCGGCTCCCAGCGCTCGGCCAGCGGCACGGGGTTCTGCACGCTCACGCAGGTGTCACCGCCCGTGCGGCGGGATAGCAAGGCAGTCAGGCGATTCACGCAGGCCGCGTGGGCGGCGCCGATCGGCGTCATCTCGACGATCTGCCCGTCGAGCAGTTCCACGCGGTCGTCCTCGTCCAGCACACCCAGCTCGCCGAGCCGGTGGTAGGCGTCGAGGGTGAACGGACCCGGGAGCAGGTGAAGGGCCATGGGCACAATATCGGCTCGGCGAAAGGGCCGAGTCAATGTGAGGAGGGAGCGGGTGTCCGACCTCATCGTTTTCGCCCGACGTGGTACAGATTGGCGCGGAATCAGAACGGCCTCGGGGAGCAGCGAATAGGTTGCCCCCCAAGTCAATCAGGAAGCGAACCCGCTCCTCTGCACCGCTCGCACCTCTGACGGTGCCCTCGACATAACTGATGCCCACCTCCGGTGGCTTGGCCGACGAAGGTCGCAACCTACCCGGGAGGGGTCAACGCCCGGTGCCCCACTGCTCGGGCCGAGGAGGATAATCGCTTGTCTCTTGAGCACTTGCGGTGCATCTTATCGGTCGCATGAACTGCTTGAGCTGGCGGAGCCTGAGGCCCGTTTACGGGCAGGGCCGACGCGCGAGTTTACTCGCGGTCGCGCAGATCCTGGCGAGCACGATTGCGATTATTGTGGTGCGGAGGAAATGACTCGGCCGGGATCACGCGCGTCAGCGATGTCCCCGGAGCCTTGGGCGGGTCGAGCCATGGGGTCGCGTCTAAGCCGCAGATCCCTGATTGAAAGCTCCCTTGCGGCCTCTCTAGGGTCCTTCTGGACGGGCCAGCCGCGGGCCCGCCACGACGACGACATTGTCCTCGACCAGCCTTCCGCGGGCTCCTTCAACGTCAAAGACTTCGGCGCGAAGGGCGACGGCTCCACCGACGATGCCCGAGCCTTTCAGGCAGCAATTGCGGCTGCCGGCCGAGTGAACGGCGTCGTGGCAGTGCCTCCAAGCGCCACGAAGTACGTCCTTGGCTCGTCGCTGTCCTTGGCGCCGAACACGAGGATTGAGGGGGCGGGAGGGCAGAGTCCTACTCTACGCCTTCGCGGACCAGCGGAAACAATGTTCCACTTCGTTGGCACGAGGGAAGCGGAAGGATTGAACGTCACGCTCGCGCATCTCACGCTAGAGTCCGGAGCCAGTGGGAAGGGAGTTGCCGTGCGTGTGCGGAATTTCAGCGGCCTCTTCCTCCGACACGTGGATATTAATCACTTCAACATCGGGGTCTGGGCCGATTGGGGGCTACGCGTACACCTGTACGCCTGCAGCCTCGTTCAAAACACGCGGGGTCTACAGGTAGGGGGCGCGGGCGAGCCGGGCGGCATGCGGGGCGCAGGCCGTGAGGCTGACCCCTTCATGGATGCGGTCGTCGTGGACGCCTGCGCTTTCGCCCAAAACGGACTCGATATCAACGACATGGGCAGCAATCGAGCGCTTGGCGGTACCACGATAAGAGACTCCTCGTTCTTCGAGGCGTATACAAATCCCGTCCCTGGTAAGTACCTCCATGTCCGGCTCGCCAACCGCAAGGGCTTGACGCTCTACGGCAACTCGTTTGAGGGAGGCCAACCATCACGAACTTTCGTTTACTTGGGCAACTACGACCAGGATGGCAACGCTACTGGGATCTGCCACGGTGCAGCCATCTTCGGAAACGACTTCCTGCAGCCGGGGCCAACTGGCACGGTAGGCGTGGATCTCACGCGCTGCGAAGCGGCGACGGTCTTCGGTAACTGCTTCGAGTTCGCAGCGGGTAATACCCCGATCCGGCTGGCCGACAACGTCGGCAGAAACACGGTGGGACAGAACTCATACCTCACATACCCGGACCGTGGCGGATACGCGGATCCGATCCGCAGCTCCGTACGTAAGCACCAGATTCTGGATCCACGGTTGCCGGCGACTCTGGGCAATGAGTTGCAAGTTGCCGGCCGCGTCGCCTCGGCAATAGGCACGCTCGCATATAGTGCCAGGATTTCGACGGACGCTGCGGCGGCGAACTATTTCGCCATCGCAGTAACGGACGCGAAGCCCTTCACCATCGAAGATCCGGCCAACCCAGTCCCTGGTCAGCAGATCGTATATGACATCCGGAACAACGCAGGCGGCGCCATGGGCGACATCACATGGGGCACCGTGTTTCAACTGGCTGGCCCGTTTGTCAAACCAGCGGCTCAAAAGAGAAGGACGATCAGCTTTTATTGCGATGGCGCCGCTTGGATTGAGATAGCCCGAACGATGGCGGACATCTGACCTTCGACTACCACCTCCCCGCAGTTCAGGGCGGTCGCACAGATCCTGGCGACACGATCGCGATCATCGTGGTGCTGAGGAGACATGGCCACCTTGATGAGTGACTCACCGCAGGCCGCAACACTCGAGCTCAGCTTCGATGAGTTGGTTGCAGGCATTCTTCGGACTTGGCGCTCCGCTGTGTTGTGGGGCGTCGTGACGTCGGTTGTGGTCATCGCGATCAATACCTTGCGACCAAGGACCTACACGGCTCGTGCTTCCTTTGTTGCCGAACAAGAGAAAGCCCGCAGTTTGCCAGCGGGCATCGGCGCGCTCGCGAGCCAGTTCGGCATCGGCATCAACGGGGACGGTGGGCGCTCGCCTCAGTTCTATCGTGACCTGGTCAGCACATCGGGGCTCCTTCTAGGTTTCCTTGATAGCTTGGTCGAGGTGGCACCGGGTGAGTCGATTCCGGTCCGACGTCTCTTGCGCGGAGAGACATCAAACTCTAGGGCAAGCATCGACCGCCTGTTGCGCAGGATTCGCAAGCAAGTATCGGCCCAAGTCGACTCCCGAACCGGCGTTGTTACTGTGAGAGTCTCATCTGCGACACCGAGCGCTGCCGAGGGCATGGCCGCATTGGTGATCGAGTCCATTAAGCACTTCAATGTCTCCACACGACAACTGCGGGCGCGCGAGCTGCGCACTTTTCTTGAGGGTCGGGTTGCCGAGGCTTTGCAGGAGCTCCACGGGGCGGAAGATGAATTGCGGGTCTTTTATCAACGGAACCGACGGCTGGGCGACTCCCCCCAACTGATGTTTGAGGAAGCCCGGATGAAACGCCAGATCGACTTGCGGCAAGAGGTCTACACGACACTCTCACGTGAACTCGAGTCTGCCCGAATCGATGAGGTGAACGACACTCCGACGATTACGGTCATCGACGCACCGCTCGCATCTAGCCGTGCCGACGGCCCAAGCATTGTCGTGCTCGCCGTCGTCGGACTCGTCCTGGGAGTTTGCGCGCGAGCCCTGCGCCTGTTCATGGCCGGGCGCTAGAACCGCCCATGTGCGGCATCGCCGGCGCCGTCGGGATTCTTCCGAACCGAGCCGTAGTCGTTGGGACAATCGCACAGCAACTTCGTCATCGCGGTCCCGATGACGGCGGCGCGTTCGATGATCACTACTGCTCGTTGGCGATGCGCCGTCTGAGCATCATCGACGTGACTCACGGACATCAGCCTCTCTTTTCTGAAGCACGCGACGTAGCGTGTGTTTGTAACGGCGAGATCTACAATTTCCAGCCTCTCGCGCGCCAACTCCAAGAGCTCGGCCATGTGTTCGCGACGCGGTCAGACGTCGAAGTACTCGCCCATGGGTACGAAGAATGGGGTGACGACGTCGTCACCAAACTAAACGGCATGTTCGCTCTTGCGGTGTGGGACGCGCGCCGGCAACGCTTGTTGTTGGCTCGGGACAGGGTTGGCAAGAAGCCCCTCTACTACGCCAGAATAGGAAGTGCACTGGTCTTTGCGTCCGAATTGCGCAGCCTTTTGACAGTGCCTGGGGCGGTATGGTCGGTCGACCGTGAGGCATGTCGCGCCTTCTGCGCCCTAGGGTATCTGCCCGGTGACCGAACCCCCATTACTCAAATCCAGCGGCTGGCACCTGGCCATACGGGAGTGTGGAGTGGTACCGAACTGAAGATTCGACGTTACTGGCAGCCTCATCCAGAGACTCGAGGTGCGGACAAGACGCAGGCTGTCGACGCGCTCCTCCACCTGCTGGACGACTCGGTCCAGTTGAGACTCATCAGCGACGTGCCGCTGGGGGCATTCTTGAGCGGTGGGCTCGACTCAAGCATCGTCGTAGCGATCGCTGCGGGTCGACTGGGCGCTCGAATCCCGACGTTCAACGTCTCGTTCCCCGGTTACAGCGATCACGACGAAGCACCCTACGCTCGACGGGTTGCCGAGCATTTCGGTTGCGAGCATCACGAGATCCCGGTGGACGCGTCACATTTCCGGGATCTAGCGGAGGTGGTTTGGGCTTTAGACGAACCGCTCGCCGACCCAGCCGCGCTCCCGACTCTGCTCCTCAGTCGAGAGGCGCGCAAGAGCGTCACGGTCGCGCTGACTGGAGAAGGGGCCGATGAGATCTTCGGCGGCTACGAGCGCTACGCACTTGCCCTCCGCGGGTCGGCACTCGTTGATCGCTTCAGCACCGTGCGGGGCCTAGCCGCGACTGGGCTCCGGGTGCGCGGCCGACGCTCGATCGATGACTCCAGGCTTTCACGCCTGCTGCGCGCAGCCGCCGCTGGGGGCACGGACCCGCTGGCTTGGAGCCGCGCGGTGGCCACGGCGGCGGCTGTACCGCAGGCCGCTGGCTGGGATCTAGATGTGACGAGACTGCCCTCTAGTTATGAGCAAGCCCAGGTGAGCCACCGAGACCATAGCCGCCTGCTGCCAGTCCAGCTCTGCGACCTTGGTGCCATGCTGCCCAATGGACTGCTCACAAAGGTGGACCGGATGACCATGGCGGCCTCACTCGAGGCACGGTGCCCGTTCCTCGACTATCGTGTCGTCGACTTCGGCCTCGGCCTCCCCGATTCCTGGAAGATCCGGGGTTGGACAAGCAAGGTCCTGCTTCGCGTCGTTGCTCAGCGGCTCCTACCAAGGCAGATCCACACGCGGCCGAAGCACACGTTCCGAGTCCCGCTGGCTGAGTGGCTACGAGGACCGCTCAAGGAACTGCTAAACGCCACCGTGGCTTCACCCGTGCTGAGGGACCTTGGCATACTCGCCGGGCGAGAAGCTGCAGCGCTAGCCGATGACCATCTCGAACGACGTGCAGATTTTAGTCGTGCACTGTGGGCCCTCATTACCTTGCACCTGTGGTTCTCAGAGGCCACGGGGCGGGTGACCCTTCACGTTGACCAATGAAGACGTCGGTCACTCGTGTTCCACCTTGAGAACCTCACGATATGCAGTGGCGGTAGCACGGGCCGTGGCCTCCCAGGAGAACCCAGCTACGCGCTCAAGGCCTCGGGCGACAAGCGCACGTCGTAGGGTCTCATCGTGCCAGACTCGCGATAGCGCATCAGCAACCTGACCCTCATCAGTCGGAGGGACGTAGAGCACCGCATCACCACCCACCTCTGGTAGCGAACCAGCGTCGCTCGCGACGACCGGAACCTTGGCAGCGAACGCCTCAAGGAGAGGAAGTCCGAAGCCCTCCGAAGTCGACACGTAAGCAACAAGGCCGGCCGATCGGTATGCGCCTGCCAGGAACCCATCATCGACACTCCCCGATAGCAGCGCATCATCCGACAAGCCGTTTGCGAGTACTGCCGCCCGCAGATCCTGTGAACCTGATCCCACTCCCAGGAGCCAGAGATACGGGCCCGTCCCCTTCAACCATCCGTGCGTCGCGCGGAAGCGGGCGAACGCGCGTACAAGCCGAATGAGATTCTTGTGCGGCCGATCGACGCCAACGTAGAGAACGTAGGGACGCGGGGCGGAGCCGCTGGAATGGCGGGTCCCTTGGGGGTTCGTTTCGATCATGCCCTGCCAGAGCTGCCGGTCCACTCCTAGGTGAACGGTGCGCACTTTGCCGTGAGCCCCCGGGAACTCCGCTTCGGTGAGAACGCGGATGGTCTCCGAAATCGCGAGCACGAGACTGCAGCGTTTGATGGCGCGCCGAAGAAGCGTGCGCGCTATCCAACGCTTGAGGGCGCTGAGATGGTCATAGTAGTCTGAGAGCAGGACGGGGTTGAGATCGTAGAGCGTCAGGACGCTTGGACAACGCACGCTTGGGACGGCAAGATACGGTGAGTGGTACAAGTCAGGCTTGATGCGGTCGACAACGCGAGGTACAACCGCCCAATGCCGTAGCGACCGAAGGGGAATGTCACAATAGTGAAGGGTTCCTCCAACCTGCGCCAAGGCGGGCGGAATTCCCGTCACCGACATCGAAGGCAGCAGCAGAACGTGGAGGTCCAAGTCGGGGGCCACAACGGGCAGGCATTTCGCCAATTCAAAGACGTATCGCCCGGCGCCCGTCATCCGTGGCATAAGGATGCGAGCATCGAGTAAGACCCTCATTGGACGCTCAAGCCTTGTCCGATGGTTCGACGAGCGGATAATGCCGCTGGCCAAGGGCCCAAAGAATCCCAGTGAACAAGGCCACGATTAGAAGGCCGGTGAGCCCCACGACCATCAACTGTCCAAGCGTCGACTGAGGATCAGGAATCCGAAGGCGGAGCGGCAGCAGCACCCCTAAGACGATGCCGGCCGCGCCCACAGCGCGCCCGGCAAGCAGAGCAACCGCTTGTCCGGACATACCCGCCACACGCATGCCCGCGTAGATGACCAAGCCGACGCCTGCGCTAATCACGCCCACAGAGGACCCAAGAGCGATCCCCAAGACTCCTGTGGAAGCAGTGAACAGGCTACAGACGAAGAAGTTGAGCACCAGGGCACAGGCAGAGATGATGAGGTACGCCCGCAGGCGACCCTTCAGGACCACGAGTCGATGAAGGATTTCGACCACCGTGAGGCCTACGATACCCGGGGCGTAACCGAGCAACGCGCTGCTCACCATGCGCGATGCCGTCGCGTCGAAGGCGCGCCTTTGGTATACGAGCGTGACAATCTCAACGCGACAGACGACAAGCAGTACGACAAATCCCATGGTGATCGGGAACAGCCAGTTGAGCGCACCCGTGACGGCTCGAGCTGCTTTCTCGTCATCGAGTGAGTGCACGAATCGTGTAATCTGAGGATAGACGAGCACGCCAGCGGTCAATACCACAGTCTCGTATACCGCCATCTGTACCTTGCTCGCAAACAGGGTAGCCGCAAGGCCACCTGGGGGAAGTGCGGAGGCGAAGCTGAAAACAAGGAGGTGACTTCCCTGGAAGAACACCTGCAAGGCGGCCGCTCGGTACGCGACGCCCCCGTCCGATGGTTCAAGGATGCCTGCGGGGATTGCATGTGGCGCTCCCGCTTGCCGCCTCATGCCGAGCGACAGGAGGCCCAACGCAGACGTCCATGAGGCACCGACGAATGCTAGGACGGCCCCAGCGGCTCCGAATCCTGGCGTTAGTCCGGCCACCCCGACCAATCCCGTCACTCCCCCAAGCGCAGACCACATGTACACCGTGCTGAATCGACTCTCCGCAAAGAGTCGTCCGCTGAGCCCTGCTTGCAGAGCCAGCGCCGGAATTGCCAGCGCCCCAATCCGGGTCACCGCTGTAGCCTGCTCCCTACGGAATCCTTCGAGGCCAGGGGCGTACAAATCCACGAGGGGGCGAGCGAGAATGATCACGACCAGAGTGGCGGAGAACCCAACCAGGGTTACCACCCAGGTCATCTGCTTTGCAAACCCAGCGACCTGATATGCGCTCTGAACAGCTTGAAGCTTCACGAGCCGCGCCGTTACCCAGAGAGAAAACGGCAGGCCTACAAGGTTGTAGACGATGAAGGGAAGGCCGACGGCAAGATAGTAGGCGTCAGATGCGGCACTTGCGCCCATCACAGCGGCCACAAGAGGCTCTCGGATAAACGCTAGGCCCTTTCCAAGCACGGCTAGGCTGAAGACAACGAGCCCGGTACGCCACGTTGGGAGCCTCACTCGCTAGGACATCCTATGAGGTACTCGTCACGGGAGGCCGATGAGCAACGCGTCCCTGAGCGTACGCAAGAGCTAGGATGAAAATGAGAGGTTGCGCGCCAGTTGCATGCATCTCAGCGAACGTATTGAAGACGGCCACGATCAGGCCTCCAGCAAGCAGAGTGGCGGCCTGAGCCTGTTCTGCAGGAGACGCTGATGTCCGAGTGGCTCGGTAATGGCGCCACGTTGCTGCCACAATCCATGCCACGAATGCTATCGCCCCGACGATACCAACCTCTGCCAGCAGAGAGAGATACGTACTGTGTGGACCCTCGATCGGCGTCAGTACTTGGGCTGCGCCGACAGGAAGCTCGAAAGGCATTCCTGGTGGTGCATAGAAAGGAAGCATGGTTGGGAAGTTCTTCAATCCGACGCCCAGCAGAGGGTGAGCGACGAACATCTTCCACGCAGTTAGGGCGAGACCCATCCGGACCACGGAGCTCTCAAATCCCGACAGGTTCGCCTCAAGACTGAAGACGCTTTGCACGCGTTCGCTGACGATTGCAGTCGAGTCCGAACCCAAGACGTTCGCCACCACCGCCAACAGGACCACCACACAGGCGACCAGGACGCTTCGGCGCCAAGAGATGCCAAGGGCGACGAACGCGATCACTGCCGCCAACCACGCACCCCTGGTCTGCGTTAGCACCAAGGCAGCACTGTTTAGGCAAGCCGCCGCGGCCCACAAGAGAGCAGTACTGACACGCCGCCCCGAGATTGCCATGACGAGCTGCGGCGTCGCCACGGCAAGACCGATGACCTGAAAGTATCCTTGGAATCCGCCGACCGGGCCCAAGACCGCTGGAATGCCGTCCGCCATACCCACATGGGCGGCCGTCCACAAGTTCGCAGCCGCGGCGATCACGCTACCGACACTCGCAGACAACAGAACCCGGTTAATGGTGACTGAAGACTCAAAGAGATTAGGTATGGCAATCGCAGGCAGGATCCACAGACCCAGCAGCTCTACGATGCCCCTCGTCGACGCCAACACGTCGGCGCTCGAGATCATTGAGAGGAGTCCGGCGACCCCGACGAGTGCAGGCCAGAGAGCCCCCAGGACCACTGCCCGTTGCGAACGAGCGAGCGACCACTGAATGAACCAACACAGGACGCCCAGCGTGCCCAGGACATCGCTGAGACCGAAGTGCAGTCCGCCAGCTGCAATGCCTGGAACAATCATGGCGGCGGCCACGGCCGCGATGATGCACCAACGCCCAGTAGCGACGAGGGCCGTGGCGACCGGAACCGCCCCCCAACGGCTCGGCGTTGCCGAGGACGACCAACGCGTGGAGATGGGTACTACGCCTTCCGCATTTGGAACTCCGAAACGCATTCCCGGAAGAGCTCAAGCATTGCGACAGCGTAGTGGCGTGACGTGAATCTCTGAAGCACCAAGCGCCGCCCGGCCTCCCCAAGCCTACCTCGAAGGTCAGTAGACTCGACCAGACGGCGGATTGCCCTGACTATCTGTTCCGGACGGCCAGGGTCAACCAGGAGCGCGTTCTCACCATCCGTGAGAACTTCGTGCACGCCAGCACCGCGTGAGACAATGACGGGAACGGCTTTGGCCATGGCTTCAAGCGGCGCCAATCCCCATGTTTGTCGGTCGTTTGCAAACACGAGCGCGTCAGCACCCTCGTAAGCCTTGGTCAACTCGGGGTCAGAGACGGACTGGAACCGCAGGTTCACGACGCCGTGCAGGGACAGATCAGTGACGAGTTGTCGTAGCTGATCACCGTAACCAGGTGCGTACTTGTCTGAGCCTATAATATCGTAACGACACTCGCAACCAGAGTCCCTCAGATGGCTCACTGCCTGGATTGCATCTTCGAACCGCCGGTGCGGGAAAAGGATTCCGACGCTGAGCAGTTGAAAGACGCTGGATGCCCCTGAGGGTCTACGAGCAACGCGCGAACCAGCTGACTCAATGCTCGCGGCGTCGACGCCGCTCCGAACAAGCCGCGCCGGCGTGGTAAACGCCCCTTCAGCTATCCTTTTGATTCGGTTATCCAACACCGTGATGGCGGAAAAGCGCTTGACTAGGAGGCTGTCGCGCCATCCAAACAATCGACGAGCAAGGTCGGCAATACCGGGGGTTCCACGGACGTGCCAGCCACTTGGGTCGTTGTATGACCACACCACCGGCACGTGTCGACGGCTGGAGAACAATCCGGCAGCTCGATGCGCGAGCCACTCGTGGGGATTAAGGATGCGGGTGTCGCGGTGGATCAACGAAGCAATCGCCGACGATTCGAGGTAATAGCGCTTCAGTTGGCGCAACAGACGCTGCGACCCGCTCTCTGAGCCACGGCCACCATCGGATTGCCCATTCGCCCGAACGGCCTTGACCGGCACTCCTTCTAGAACCTCCGGAAAGCAAGCATCCTTTTCGTAGGTGTGGCAGTAAAGGGTTACGTCCTCGCCAAGATGACACAGATCTCGTGCAAGAAGCGCAACCTGGCGAGCGCCCCCTTGCGGGGAGTCCATCGCATGCCGAATGAGTCCGATCTTCATCGACGCTACCTATGACCTCCCCGGTGCTCGCTCGCCAGCGGTGGAGCGAGCATGCTTGGTCACAAACTCCTTGACAGTATCGATGATGTAGTCAACCTGGTCGTTGGTCAGGTACTGATGACAGCCGATATAGAACCCACCACGGTCGATCCACTGGGCTACAGGGTACTGAGGCAACAGGTCTCCGAAGAGCCGGTGATACACTGGTTGCGAAAGCAGGGGCATCATGTCCCTGGTTTCGATCATTCGATCCTCGAGATAATTCACCAAGTCCCGCTTGTCGGCCTCTCGCACGACGATCGGAAAGAGCATGAAAACGTGCTCACGATCGGCCGGGATCGTCGGAAGCTGCAAGTAGTGCTGCAAGCCCTCCATGCCCTTGAGGTAGCGGCGCGCAATCTCAGCTCTGCGAGACATGATGGCGTGGTACTGCTCGAGTTGGGCAAGCCCTAGAGCCGCCTCAAGCTCGGTCACGCGCCAGCTATGTCCAACCCGAACGAATCTGAAACGCCGAGCGACAATCTCGTGCAGGGCCTCGCCCGTCTTGCCTTGATCGTCCGTGATAGACATGTAAATCGAGTCGCGCCCATGATTCATCAGCGAGCGCATGATTACGTGGAGGTCAGGATTGTCTGTGATCGCCAATCCACCCACCCCCGTCACCAGGAAATGGGCGACGTATGTCGAAAAGCAACCAACGTCACCGAACGACCCCACAGCCTTGCCTTTATATTTTGCGAACATGGTTTCGCAGGAATCCTCCACCACCTTCAGGCGATGCTGTCGAGCGAAGTCCATGACCGGACCCATATCTGCAGGCAACCCGAACATATGCACCGGCATGATCGCACGTGTCCGACTGGTCAGGTGCCGTTCAAGCTGCGCGGGATCTAGGTTGTAGGTGTCCCGCTCCACATCGACAAACACGGGACGCAGGCGGTTGTGCAGGACGACATTGCTTGAGGCGATGAAAGTAACGGCTGGAACAAGGACCTCATCTCCGTCACCCCAACCATTCGCTTCTACGAGAGCACTGATCGCAAGGTGCAGAGCGCTCGTGCCACTGCTACAGTAGATCGCCTGTCGCGTTTGATGAATCTCCGCAAAAAGACGCTCGAACTTCTGCGAAAATGGACCATAGGAAAGGCGGTTGCTGGCGAGAACCTGCTCTACGTAGGCCCGCTCCCGCTCTCCAATGACCAGCCCTCCGACACCAATCTGCTCGGTTGGCACAAACCGCCCCATGTGTGCGACCCCTTGAATGATCGTGCTGCTGAAAAGTAGGCAGGTGCTCGGGAGACCTCGGACGGACGGTCGTGGCGAGTCCCACGCGCTGGCAGGCAGGTACGATGCTTCTAATTCGTCACCGTTCGGCAATTAAGCCGCGCTTGAGCCAATTCGTCAACGGTTATGAGCCACGCCCTCGTGACATCAGCGCGCGGCAACCAGGTCGCGGTACACCTCTAGAGTTCGCCCAACGACAATGTCATCCGCAAACTCGGCAGACGCCATGCGACGACCAGCTTCGCCGAATTGCGTCCTCAATTCGGATGAAGCGAGCAGATCCTGAATTGCCTTGGCCAGTTCGGGGCTGCGGCCCGGCGCTATCAAGACGCCGTTCACACCCGGTCGCACGATTTCGCGGCAGCCGCGCACGTCCGTCGCCACGATCGGGCGACCCGATGCCGCAGCCTCCAGAAGGATCTTGGGAACCCCCTCGCCGTAGACTGTCGGAAGAGTCACAATGCTAGCCTGCGACAGGACAACGGGCATGTCCTGTCGTGGTCCCCACCATTCCACCACCCCCTGCGCTGACCATTCCTCCAACTGCGTAACCGGAATCGCGCTTGGATTACCGACGTCCGGCTCTCCGACCAATACGAATCGCACCGCCCGGTCTTCGGCACGAACGATCCGTGCGGCTTCGACGAACTCCTTGACTCCCTTGTCCCAGAGCATTCGCGACGCGAGGAGCACGACTGGAGACCCCTGCGGCTCGGGAACCGGATGAAACCGGGCACAGTCGACTCCCGATCCTCGGATCAATACCGCTCGATCGGACCGGACCAGGCCCATGCGTACAAAGTCGTTCAGGTCCTCTGGATTCTGAAAAATCGTCCTACTGCGAGGGTGATGCAGGGCAAATCGATAGAGGGTCCGGAGCAATGGCCGCGCAGCTCTCGCCCTTGTATCAGCAGACGTGAACGCGTAACCCAGACCGGTAACGGCGTTCACCACCGCTACGCGTCCCATCAATCGCGCGGCGATACTGCCGTAGAGTACTGGCTTGATCGTTACGTGATGGACAAGATCCGGCTGGAGTCGCTTGTATGTCCGTCTCAGGAACGTGAGCGTCGCAAGGTCTTCCAACGGGTTGAAGCCCTTCCGAGAGATCGGCAAGGGTATGAACTCGAAGCCGTGCGCCGCAATCGCCGGCCCCCTTCCACTATTACCGGCGACAACGACTACGTGGGCACCCGCAGCGCGAGCGGCACGCGCGATTGGCAACCGATGGGAAAGAAAGAACCAGTCTTGGTTGACGGTGATTACCAGACGCACTACGCCGACCGAACCTCCGGGCCGGCGGGGGCCTTGGCGTGAGGCTCACTGTTGGTTCTCGGCGGGATCCATCGCACACCAAACCCAACTTCAGCCACCTCTAGTCCCAACCCTTGCGCGAACGTGTGAATCGTCAAGAGCGCCTCGGGCGACAGTTTCGTCGTGCCGATGGCTATCTTGTTCACGCGATAGCGGTCGACAGCGAACGCGAGACTCTCAAGCCCGCCCACGATCGGCACGCCGTGAATCTGCGCCCCGTGCTTCCGCACGTCGTCGTCCAGAAAGCACACCGGGTGCAGATCAAGCTCGCGACTGGTCGCCAGCCGCCGCAGGCTCAGCTCGCCCTGGTCGCCGGCGCCGTAAATCAGCACGCGCTGGCCTTTGCGCAGCACCCAATTGCGGACCGTCTCGAACGACCGAAAGGAGAGACGCGACGACAGCACCAATGCGCCGCACAGTAGCGCGTCGATATACACGATGCTATGCGATTCCGCCAAGGGTGCGACACGCCATTCACCGTAAACGAACAGCGCGACGCCGGAAACTAGGACGCCACCGATGATTCGGTACAGATCTACGATCCCCGCATACTTCCAATCGCCGCGATACGCGCCGAAGACACCGAACGCCGCGATCTTCCCCGCAATAACGAGGCCGACGGTTGCCTGAAAAGCCTCCGCATATCGGGGCGGCAGGGCGTCGTCGAAGCGCAGTCGGTAAGCGCCGTAGTACGCGAGCGTCACGAGCGTCACGTCGAGCAGCAACTCGGCGAGGCGGCGCTTGTAGAGAAGCGTGCCGACGAGCCGAGTCACCACTGGCGAACCACGCGGTTCGTTGCTGTGTCGGATCTGCAAACGGCTGAGGTACGCCGCGAGCAGGCAGAGTGCGACCAGGAATGCCGTACCCACTGTTACGCCAAGTCCGTGGTCCAACCGCATGAGGAAAAGGGCCAAGAGACCGCCGAGAGCCGCTACGCCGTACAGCAACAAGGCGACTTGGCGCTCGGTGAGCCCCAAGGCGATAAGTCGATGCGTGCTGTGATCGCGACCGCCCTGAGAGATCGCCCGCCCCGAGAGCGTCCGAGTGACGGTGACGAGCGCGGTATCCAGGATCGGTACCGCCACGATCGTCAGAGGGATCAAGAGAATCGAGACCAAGCTCCCCGACACCGCCGTGGGCGACGCGACCACGAGACCGGCGAGGGCCGAACCGATGAACATGCTTCCGGCGTCTCCCAAGAAGATGGAGGCGGGGTGAAAGTTGTACTTGAGGAAGCCCAGCGTGGCCCCGGCGATCGACCAGGTCAGGGCCGCGTGCAACCACGCTCCCTGCGCCGCGAAAGCAAGTCCGAGAAACACGGCCGCCATGGTGCCCACGCCCGCGGCCACACCGTCCATGTTGTCGAGAAGGTTAAAGGCGTTTGTGACCGCGACGAACCAGAAGAGCGTGACCAGAACATTCACGCCATACGACGAGGTGAGTCGAAAGACGCCCCCGAGAGTCACGAGCGCAATACCCGCGAGTATCTGGAGGACGAACTTGGCGTGTGCCCGTAACTGAACGGCGTCGTCGAGCAGTCCGACCACAAACATGAACCCGGCGCTTACGCCCACGCCGAGCGCCGGCTGCATGATGGCGCGCTCGAATCCGAATCTCCAGCCTTGGCCCGGGAAGAACGCGGTGACCGCCACACCCACCAATGTCGCACACAGTACCGCGACGCCCCCCAGCAGGGCGGTCGGCTCTCGATGCCACCGATCCGCAACCGGCTTGGCGACGAGCCCAAGACGATGCGCGACCCTCCTGACGATCGGCGTGATCCCCAGGCTGGCCGCGCACGACGCGGTCAGTACGACGGCGATTTCGAGGGCGCGGCCCATCGACGCACTGAGTCAGACGTTTGGTGAAACTCGATCACCGACTCGAGCGTTGCATCCAACCCGATTGTGGGCTCGTAGCCCACGGCTCTCCGTATTTTTGCCAACGAGGGCACGCGGCGCGGCATGTCCTCAAAGTCTTCGCCATAGGCCTGCTCGAATGGCACGAACGTAATCTCAGAACTTGATTCCGTGAGCTCGATGATCTTGCGAGCGAGATCGACGATCGCAATCTCCTGCTCCGTACCCACGTTGTAGACCTCTCCGACCGTCGAGTCCGCGTCCATCACGGCGATCATTGCCCGTATCGCGTCCTGCACGTCCGTGAAACAGCGACTCTGGCGTCCGTCGCCGTAGACGGTCAGCGGCTGCGTACTGAGCGCTTGCGTGACGAATCGGGGCACGACCATGCCGTAGCGACCGGTCTGACGGGGGCCCACTGTATTAAAGAGGCGCACGATCGTCGTCGGACAATGCCTCTCGCGCCAATACGCGATCGCCAGGAACTCGTCGATCGCCTTCGAGCAGGCGTAGCTCCACCGCCCGCGCGTGGTGGCGCCCAGCACCAGATCCCCGTCCTCGCGGAACGGCACTGCAGTACTCTTCCCGTACACCTCTGAGGTCGATGCCAGCAGAACCTTCTTCCGTTTTTTGCTGGCCGCAGCAAGAACCAGCTCCGTGCATCCGAGGTTCGTTTCGATCGTGCGTACGGGGCTCTCGACAATCAGCTTCACGCCGACGGCTGCGGCGAGGTGGAACACCTGATCGGCGGCGTCCACCAGCTCCCCCAGCAACGGGGCGTCCGTCACCGAGCCTACGGCGTACGTGAACCGCGGGTTGGTCTTGAGGTGCGCGACGTTGCGAATCGATCCCGTCGAAAGGTCATCGATGACCGTGACGCTATCCTCCCGTGCGAGGAGCGCCTCCGCGAGATGCGATCCGATGAACCCGGCTCCACCCGTTATCAAGTAGTGCAAACTCGCCTCCGGAGGTTTGGGGGGGGTACGCGAAGGCTGGTGGGCAGCGGCTGCAGCCGTCGGCTGTCGCTGGGCAACGGCTCCACGGCGATCCGTTTCTCCCGCAGACTAGAGTTGTCCCACAAGTCAAAACGGCGGCACGCTGTTGCCGCCTCGAGGGATCGTCAATATAGGGACTGCGCGAAGGCGGGACTAGGGCGAGACGTAATACCGCGCTTGGGCCCGAACGCTGCCGGGAATAGCCGACTGAAGGAAGTCCGACGTGCGGGGTGCCCACACGTCCAATACCGCGCTCGTGCTAACGCTCCCGCCGGCATCCACGCTGCGATATTCCACCTTGGTGGCGCCAACCGGCAGCACGTCCACGTCGCTGACGGTCTCCCAGTTCAAGCCGTCGAACCGCCGCTCAAAACGCTGATGATTGGGAAAGGTCGAACTTAGCTGCACGACGTATACTGAGTCTTCGACCCTCAGATCCACTACGACGGGCCCCAACGTCGGAAACGCCACCTCAGGTGTCACGCGGGCAAATGCGATGGAGTCGTTGAAAGGGACCTCCTGCGCCAGCTGTGGAACGTCGATCTGCACGTAGCGCATGGGCCAGCCGCCGATCCCCACGACGCGGTTGTTGAGCTGGCTTCCCATAATCAAGTAGCCGCCAGGTTGGCTGGCGTTGATGTAGGCCTCGGTGGCTATATAGACCTCCGGGTCGAAGGTCGGACCGAGATGCTTTGTAGCACGAAGGCGTCCAGCTTCCCCTGCCCCGCTTCGCGTAAGCAGTTCCGTCGGCGACAACGGCTCTCCGACACCATCTAGCAGGTATTCCTCGTTGAACTCTGGGTCCTCGTAGATCCAACGACCAAGCTCGGGGATGAAAACGGCGGCCGGGTCGTGACCAACAGTGGAGATCAGCATGCCGTGCAAACCGGCCGCGGCCCAAAGGGCGTTCAACATGATGTCTTGGTAAGAACACAAGACGTAATGGTAGGTCGCAAGGTCGCGGATCCGGTATCGGGCTCCCTCCACTTCAGCCATCATGCCGTCGTCTGCCCGGCGGCCGGTTGCGGGGTCGAGGGTACCGAGCAGCCGGTCGAGCATCGCGTAGCCGTCCATGCCCACTGCACCCCAAAACTGACTGTCCAGGTTGACTTTGGAGTTGCCGGCGGTGTTCGCGTCCGCCCAAGTGGTTCCCAGGGGAAGAACGCTGAGATTGCTTGTGCTGCCGTCTGGATGCAGCGCGCGATAGGGGTGAACGGCCGTTCTAGAGAGCCAGTCACGCAGAACCCGGGCGCGCTCTAGGTCGCTCGTGGGGTTGCCATACGCCGCGAGGATGTCTCGTACCAATGGGCGGAGAGCGAGGATGGACGGATTCGTCAGATCCTCGCCGACGAACCGGATGCGATCCACCGTTGTCAGTGGTTGTGCTGCGGACAGCACCGCGACCGAGTCCCCGGTCGAGACAATCACTGGCACCCTCGCCTGCACCCCACCCATCGCGAACACCAACGTGTCGTATCCCGAGTGTTGAATCGTCGCGTCGGCGCAGCCACCGCCCGCGACCGTCCCCTTCACGGTCCGCACGAGCGCAGCATCGCGCGCGATCGCGTTCCCGTTCCGGTCCGCCGCCGCACATGAGAGCGGGAGCGCCGAGCCGGCGGGCAACGTCACGATCGGATTGCCGAACCTCACCGCCACATTCAGGGATGCCGCGACTTGATCCACCACGACGACGACCTGACCCGCGATCCCCGCCACGGTGACGCTCGCCGTCGAGACGCCGTTGCCGCGGGCCACGACCGTGACCGAATCACTCGTATCCGCCACCGCGACGTCGGCCGGGATGACGCTGGTGACACCGCCGGCGACGGGAGAGCCGAGCGAGTCGAGCGCCACTGCCGACACCGCCCGCACGTCGCCGAACGCGTCAAAGCGGATCGTGTCCGGCGAGGCGACCACCCGTACCGGCCGTTGCGCGATGCGCAGGCTGATCACCGCGGTATCGCCACCGGCCACAGCCAAGAGCCGCGTCGCGCCGTTCGCGACCGCGTGCACCTGCCCCGCCTGGTCCACCGTCGCGAGGGCCGTGTCTTCCACGGCATAGGCGAACGTCGCGCTGCGCACCGGCGCGCCGCGCCGGTCCACCGCCACCGCCTGCGCCCCCTGCACCGCCCGCAACGCCTCGAACGCCAGCGTGTCTCGGCCCACCACAATCGCAGTCACCCGCTGCGCCACCGTCACCTGCGCCGTGTCCGCCGGACCGTCAGGAGACTCGGCGATCAACAGCGCCGAGCCGTTCTCCTGCGACGTCACCACGCCCCCCGCCGTCACGGCGACCACCGCCGGGTCCGTCGAGCGATAAGTCGCAGGCGCGTTGGCGATCGGCGCACCCAAGCGGTCGGACACCGAGACCGTAAGAGGAAGCGTATCACCCAGCGCGTCGAACGAAACTGCACGAGAGGCAAGACGTACCGCGGCGGCGCGCTGCTCGACCTTCAAGACCGCGGTGCCTACGATGCCCGTCTCGGGATCCGTGACCACTACCAGCGTCTGCCCCGGCGCGACCGAGCGCAGATGCGAGCCCGACTGGACCGCCACCACGCTGGAATCGCTCACGGCGTACTGTAGCGCAGCGCCTTCCACGACCGACCCGAGGCGATCGCGCGCGACCGCGCTCACAGTCAGCGTGTCGCCCAACGCGTCAAAGGAGATCTGCGCTGACGGGAGGTCGATCGAGGCGATGACCTGGCGCACGATGACCGGTGCGCTCGTGGACACACTCGTGGTCGAGTCGCGCACCGTCACGATGGCGGAGCCGGCCTTCACCGCCTCGAGCGTCCTACCGCCCGAGAACTTGGCGATCTGCCGGTCGCTGACGTCGTACACGAGGTCGGGATTCGCGATCGGCGAGCCGAGGCTGTCGTGCACGATCGGATTGACCGTCGTCGTGTCGCGCAACGCGTCGAGCCGGATCGTGTCGCGCACCAGCGCCAGCGACCCGACGCGCTGCTGCACACCCACCACGATCGCCGCCGAAGCGGGACCGAGCGTCAGCCGCAACGTCGTCACGCCCAGCGACAGCGCGCGGACGTACTCCCCCTCGAGCCGCGCCACCGCGGCGTCCGCGACCGCGATCGCCACCGTCGTGTCGGCGACGACGCGGCCGCGGTCGTCGCGGACGACGTACGCGACGGGGCGCTGAGCGCCCAGCGCCGAGAAGTGCAGGCTGTCGGAGACCGGCACGATCGCCGCGACGTACTGCTTGACCCGCAGCGGGAAGAACACGGTGACGGCCCCACTCGCGACCCGCACGAACGCCACCCCGCGACGTCCCCCGACAAAGCTCGACCCCACAATCGCTGCGACGGTGGAGTCGGAGATGGACAGCGCCACGTCGGGCGCCGGAAACTCGTTGCCGTAGGGATCGGTCGCGATGACGCGGACGGGCAAGGTGTCGCCCAGCCGCACCACCGCCGGCGTGTCGACCGCGACACGCAGCTGCGACACGACGTGCGGCACGGCCCGCGCCCGGATGATGATCTGGTTCTCTTTCCGAGACGCCCTGACGGTCACGCGCAGCTGCTGCTCCTCGGCGGCGTCGCTGCCGAGCTGCCAACTCGCTGTCGCGACACCCGCCGAGTTGCTCCGCGCCACAGCGTTAAGGACCTGCGCGTTGCGGCCGATCGCCTCCCACTCGAGCGACGCGCCGGGCAACGGCCGGCCCGCGTCGTCGCTCACGAGCAGACGCACGCCCGCAGGCAGCGGCTCACCGGGCGCACCCACCCACACGGTGTCGATGCCGGCGCCCACGACGCCAACGTCGAGCACCGCGGGTCCCGCGGGATCGCCGAGGCACGCGGTCAGGAGCAGCACGAGCGCTATGGTGGCTTGAATCGGTCGCATTGGGATCGTGCCTTTGGCACGAACCGAGCCTGACGACCCGGGGGGCGAGGCGGGGCGTAAGAGCATGAGCGACTTAGGACTACGACGCTGGCTTCAGGCGGGCGCGAGGCCTGAGACACTCGCGTTGTACAACAGGAGCCCCAAATCGCGAGGGTCCTGGAAGAACGGACAGATTTGTGATGTGGAAACTGTGGGCGCTTTGCTGCACAAGCCTAGGGCTCCGCTCCTCGCGTTGAGGTCTCCAAGGGGGGTCCAATATAGGACCCATCTAGCCCCGTTGCCTAGCGGTGAGATGCCCCCCATTCTTGTGACCGCAATCACACAGCCCCGTTAATTGGCCGGTAAATCTGGAGCGTCCGTGCGGCTAAAAGTCTTTTACTGGCCAGTACTTACGCTCGCGCTCGGCGTACAGGACGCCACCCCTCCCGTCCTCGTCGGCGCGGGCGACATCGCCAGCTGCTCCTACGACGACGACGAAGCCACGGCGAAGCTGCTCGACTCGATCGCAGGAGTCGTCTTCACCGCCGGCGATGACGCGTACCCCTTCGGCACCCCCGGCCAGTTCGCGCGCTGCTATGCGCCGACCTGGGGCCGCCACAAGGCGCGCACTCGTCCTTCGCCGGGCAACCACGACTACGACACCCCGGGCGGCGCCGGCTACTACGACTACTTCGGCGCGGTCGCCGGTCCGCCGGGTCAGGGCTACTACAGCTACGACGTCGCCGGCTGGCACATCATCTCGCTCAACAGCAACATCTCGATGCGTGCCGGGTCCGCCGAGGAGCAGTGGCTTCGGGCTGACCTCGCCGCGCACCCAGTCCGCTGCACCCTCGCGTATTGGCACCACCCGCGCTTCAGCTCCGGGACGACCCACGGCAGCTTCCCTGCCACGCGGCCGCTGTGGCAGGCGTTGTACGACGCGCACGCAGACGTCGTCGTGACAGGGCACGAGCATCAGTACGAACGCTTCGCGCCGCAGACGCCCGCCGGCGCCCGCGATACGGCGCGCGGCATCCGCGAGTTCGTCGTCGGCACGGGCGGCGCTCACCTCTATCCGTTCGGCCCGCCCATGGCGAACAGCGAAGTGCGCGACAATACGACGCACGGCGTGATCAAGCTGACGCTGCGCGCCGACGGCTATGACTGGGAGTTCGTGCCGGTCGCGGGAGGCTCATTCCGGGATGCGGGGAGCGGTAGATGCCACTAGCTCGGCTGACCCCGGGCGCAAGCCCGGGGTGGACCCTAACCGCGCTTTCAGTTGTCGCCATTCTCGTCGCCACCCTTCGCCCCACTGGCGACTTCGTCGCGGCCGGCTGGAGCTTCTCGCTCGCCTCGGGCGACAAGGCCACCGCCGAGGTGATCGAGAACCTGCTCCTCTTCCTGCCGCTCGGCATTAGCCTCGCACTCGGCAGCAACACCCGCCCGCTGCGCGCGATCGCCGTGGGAGCCCTGCTCTCGCTCGCGGTCGAGGTGGCGCAGCAATGGATCCCCGGCCGCGACCCGAGCGTCGGCGACCTGATCCTCAACACGACCGGCACCGCCGCCGGCGTGCTGATCGCGCGCACCGCGCCGCGCTGGCTCGCTCCGGCGCCGACACGTGCCGCGTGGCTGTCGCTCGCCAGCGCCGTGTTCACTGCCACCGTCTGGCTCGGCACCGGCTGGCTGCTCGAGCCCCAGCTCCCGGCGGCCAACGCGCTCGAGATCCGGGCACCGGACCTGGGACCGCACATGGACCTCTACTCGGGCCAGGTGCTCTCCGTGACTGGCCGGCTCGGCGCCCGGGAGCCGGTGCGCATCGTGGCGACCGCCGGCACGCCCTCAGGCAGACTCGCGCCCATCCTCGATGTCGACGACGGTCCCGGACCCGCCGGCACCATCGTCGCCGCCGATCGCACCGACCTCGTCCTCTTGATCCGCTCGCGCTCGATGTTCTGGGACCTCGACCGGCCCGACCTGCGAGCGCGCGGCGCCCTCGCCGGCGTCGCGCCGGGCGACACGATCACGATCACGGCACGGACCGACCAACCCGGCCGGACGTTCTGCCTCGCGCAGGACGCCAGAGAGTCGTGCGGCCTCGGCTACACCATCGGCGACGGCTGGAAACTCATTTTCTTCCCCGATCACTTCACGCCTTGGGCGCTGCGAGTCCTCAACGCGATGTGGGTCGGCGGCGCGCTGCTGGGCGTTGGCTTGTGGGGTCGGCGCCACGCGGCGAGTGGCGTCGCGCTGCTACTCGCCGCCACGACGCTCGCCCTCGGCCCAGGGTTGGTGCGGCTGCAACCAACCCCGCTGGGCGAATGGGTTGGCGGTGTGACGGGTCTCACAATCGGGTGGCTTGCGTGGCGCGGACGCTACAGGGTAATGTTTTTACGCGCCCCGCCGCCTTCTCTATGAGGAGGAAGTCGCATGGGTAGCTCTGCCCCCCAGGCGCGGGTGCTGGTCGCGAGCGGCGAAGAGGTATTGGCGCGCTCGATTGAGACGATCCTCGCCCCTGCCGGGTTCACCGTCCTGCAGGCCTTTACCGGCCAAACCGCGCGCGACCTGGCGCGACACGACCCGCCTGATGCCTTCATTATCGACTCCCAGGCGCCCGACCTCGACGGCCTGGGCCTGTGCCGCATCCTGCGCACCGACCCGCGCATCACGGCCGCCACGCCCATCGTCCTGATTACGCCGCGCCCCGCCACCCGGCAGATGCGGCTCGATGCGCTCCGCGCCGGCGCGAGCGAGCTGCGCAGCGGCCCCCTCGACGCCGAGGAGTTCGTGCTCGACCTGACGGCCCGCTTGGGCGCGAAGTTCGACGTCGATCGGGCGCGAACCGAAGGCTTAACCGACTCAGTCACTGGTGTTTACAATGCCCGCGGGCTGGAGCGCCGGGCGCACGAGGTCGTGGCTTCCGCGGCGCGGCACCACGCCGTGTTCGCCTGCGCCGCCTTCGTCCCCGAAGGGAACGTCCCCGCTGCCGATCTTACGGACCTGGGCGACAAGCTCGGCCTCGCTTTCTACCGTCAGGCACGCACCTCGGATGCCCTCGCCCGGGTGGGGCCCGCCGAATACGTCGTGATCGCCCCCGAGACCGACGCCCCGGGGGTTGCTCGGCTCACGGAGCGCCTTTCCGTGGCGGTGGAGAACGCCATCAACGAGAACGGCGGCAAACGCGTGCGGTTGCGCAGCGCCCATTACGCGCTGGCCGCGCCGCCAACCGCGTCGTTCGACCCGCTCATGCCCGTGGCTCGCGCGCGCGCAACACTTGGTACAATTCCTGCGACTTGACAGGAGACGCAACTGGGGCTATCTCCGGGCGTTGCGGGCGCACTACACCCTCTAGTCCCGGGAAAAACCTCCTGACGATTCTCGTGCAGTCGCGTTACGCTCAGTCGCTTCGTCGTCCGGCCCCGCGTTCGGTGAGGTCGGCCACGTGAGCGCCGGCACGAAGGGGCGTCCTTCGCCGGCGCCGCGGTCGCGCCCGTCCAACCCCGGTCTCGAGCTGGTCCGTCCCGTCGCGGGCGTGAGCAGCCGCTTGCTCACGAAGGCGGTGCGGCGCGTCGAAGCCCGATGGGTCCAGCAGTACGGTCCCGGCAGCGAGGCGGGCGACATTCCCCGCCTGCTCGCGGCGTTCGCGCTGGCGGCGGACCGGCGCGACGCGGTCTACGTCGACGATCTCATCCCGCGGCCGTCGCTGCGCCTCAGCCAGCACCTGCTCGACCTGATCGAGGCGGAGTTGATCGCGTTGTGGAATGCCGGGGATTCGTCGAGTCACCACGTGCTCCCCGCCATCGCCGCGCTGCGCGACGTGCGCGCGGCGATCGAGCAACGCTTCCAGCACCTCCCCGGCGCGCCGCTGCTCGGCGCCGACGGCCTCGAGTTCCTCATCGAGTTCGCGCACGACCTGCGCTCGCCGCTCAACGCGGTGCTGTTCCTCGCCGAGAATCTGCAGCAGGGACGCAGCGGCGAGGTCAACGTGTTGCAGCGCCGCCAGCTCGGCCTGATCTACAGCGCGGCCCTCGCCCTCAGCTCGGTCGCGAGCAACGCACTGGGCCTGGCGCGCGAGCGCGACTATCTCGAGGAGAGCGAACCAACGCCGTTCTCGATCGCGGAGATGTTCGAGAGCATCCGCGACATCATCCGGCCGATCGCGGAAGAAAAAGGCCTGGCGCTGCACCTCATCCCGCCGCGCGTCGATCTGCGCCTCGGCCATCCGCTGGAGCTGAACCGCACGCTGCTGAACCTCGCGACCAACGGCTTGAAGTTCACGCACCAGGGCTCCGTCGCGATCGAGGCCACCGACGGCGAGTCGAACCGCGTGGAGTTTTCCGTGCGCGACACGGGCGGCGGGATCAATCCGACGGCGCGCGAGGCGCTGTTCCAACCCTTCCGCCGCTCGAGCGGCGAGCAGCGCTACACCTTCTCGTCGACTGGCTTGGGCCTCGCGATCTCACGCCGTCTGGTCTCCGCCATGGGCGGCAAGCTCGCGTTCGACTCGAGCCCCAGCGAAGGCACCCGCTTCTATTTCGAGCTGGACCTGCCGCAGGCGTAGGACGCGTCCCGAAAAACGGGTGGGGAGGAGTTAGTTCGGTGCACGGTGTTGTACCGTGCCCTTGTATCTCTGTAGACTTGGAGCATCATGAGAAGACGTGATCCACAGGCGGGCGATAGCCCGACGTGCCCCGGGTCTAAGAGACCGGCCTTCAGCAGGGGCGTCGTCCGCCGTTTGCTCGTCGCGAGCCCG